>JGI24710J26742_10001208_pt1 | contig 23981 bp, 22 predicted proteins | sample BioPla2DNA2_FD_26742 | JGI IMG/M metagenome (IMG submission 26742) | reverse complement strand
ATGGTTTTTGCAGTGGGAAATGCGGGGAAATAGGATGATAGCGTAAACACATCAGGAAGAATATGTAATTTTATGAGACATATCCACGCCTTGTTTTTTTATATTTCATAGGATATGATGTATTATGGTTAATTGGATAATATATAAAGTAATTACATTTTTCTGGGAGGATGGGATGCATTTTTGCATCCTTTAACAATGATGCAGCTAAAAATTGACGACAGGATACTTTTAAAAGTGAAAAAACCGGCAAAATATACCGGAAATGAATGGAATATGGTCAAAAAATCTCTTGATAATATTAAGATGCGCTTTGCTTTTTGCTTTCCCGATGATTACGAGATCGGAATGTCTCATTTGGGAATGAAGATCCTTTATCATATTCTTAATAAAAGAGATGAAGTGTATTGTGAGAGAGCCTTCTCACCATGGGTTGACATGGAGCAGATAATGCGAGAAAAGAATCTGCCCCTGTATACTCTTGAAACCTATACTCCTTTATCAGACTTTGATATGGTGGGCTTTACCCTCCAGTATGAAATGAGTTATACGAATATTCTAAATATGCTGGATTTGGGCCGGATACCGATATTCAGCAAGGATCGTAAAGAAGGCATGCCCTTTGTTATTGCAGGTGGGCCTTGTGCCTGTAATCCTGAGCCTTTAGCCGATTTCATTGATATTTTTGTTATTGGTGAAGGAGAGGAAGTAATCCTCGAAATAGCTGATGAATATATGAGCTGGAAAGAAAAAGGAGAAAGCCGGGCTGAATTCTTAAAAAGAGTTTCAGGTATAGAAGGTGTTTATGTTCCATCCTTTTATGATGTTTCTTACCATGACGATGGAGCTGTAAAAAATGTAATTCCCAAAATACCGGATGTGCCGGACAGAATAAGAAGACGTATAATAAAAGACCTGGATGCGGTTGATTTTCCGGAAGATATTATTGTTCCATATATAGGAACTGTTCACGACAGAGTCATGCTGGAAATTTTCAGGGGTTGTATCCGTGGCTGCCGGTTCTGTCAGGCGGGATTCATTTACCGTCCCGTCAGAGAAAGAAGCAAGGAAAAACTTTGTGATATTGCCAGGACTTCTGCTCAAAGTACAGGGTATGATGAAATATCAATGGTATCTTTAAGTACCAGCGACTATTCAGAGCTACCCGACCTTTGCAACAGCCTTATAGAATTTACTGAGAAAGAAAGTATCAGCTTGTCCTTGCCATCTTTAAGGGTTGACAATTTCTCCCTTGGTTTAATGGACAAGGTATCAAAGGTGCGTAAAAGCGGCTTAACTTTCGCGCCTGANGCCGGCACCCAGAGACTCAGGGATGTTATTAACAAGGGAATAACAAATGAAGACCTTATTTCNTCAGTCAAACTTGCTGTAAGTGGTGGCTGGAATCAGGTGAAGCTATATTTCATGATTGGACTTCCTACCGAGACCATGGAAGATGTAGAGGGTATTTCGGAGCTTTTAATAAATCTCATTGAATCATGCCGTGGTATTTCCCAAAACGGCAAAGCCCTTAATATTACCTTGAGTACAGCCTGCTTTGTTCCAAAACCCTTTACTCCTTTCCAGTGGGAACCCATGGATGACATGGATATCCTGATGAAGAAGCAGTACCATTTAAAAGACCTTATTAAAAAGCGGACAAGAAATATCAAGTATAATTACCATGATGCCAGGATAAGTCTGATTGAAGCTGTGCTTGCCAGAGGAGACAGAAGATTGGGGAAGGTTATTTATTCCGCATGGTCCAAAGGCTGCAAGTTTGATGGCTGGGATGAATTCTTTTCCTTTGATAAATGGATGGAAGCCTTCTCTGAATGCCATCTGGATCCTAAGTTTTATGCCAACAGGAAAAGGGAGTATTCGGAAATTCTGCCCTGGGATCATATTGATATGGGGATTTCAAAGGAATTCCTGAAAAATGAGAGTCAAAAGGCTTATGAAGGCGATCTGACAAGAAATTGTGCAGCGGGTTGTTCAGTATGCGGTGCCCAGATATATAAAACAGGTATCTGCACAAAAACAAAGCGGGGTTTAGTATATGGCGAAAACACTAAGGTTTAGATTTTCCAGGGGACAAGAATTAAAGTATATTGCACATTTGGATATTTTAAGGGTTTTTGAGCGGGCTATTAAACGGGCAAATATTCCGGTGGCTTACACTCAGGGTTTTAATCCCCGGCAAAAGCTGGTTTTTGGGCTGCCTATATCCATAGGTCTTACCAGCGAGTCCGAATATGCAGATATAGAGCTGTCAGAAGACATGTCACCGGAGGAGTTTATTACTAAGATAAATAAAGGGTTACCTGAGGGTTTAAAGGTGGAGGAAGCTGTAGCCCGAAACACACGGGATAATATTATGAATCAGATTACCGCCGCCAGATATGAAATAGTGTTTGAAGTTAAGGAACCTAAAAGCCCTTCTGAAATTGAAACTATGATATATGATTTGCTTTCCAGAGAAGAAATAATAGTTATGAAGAAGACCAAAAAAGGCCCCAGGCCTGTTAATATCAGGCCGTTAATCTACTCTTTGTCTGCCGAAAAGACTGATGAATACAGATTCAGGATGAAAACGTTTTTAAGTGCCGGAGCTGAGAATAATTTAAGAGCTGACCTTTTAATGCAGGCCTTCAGCCAGGAGACAAAACTTGAAACAGAGACTGTTTCAATGCATCGTAAGGCCCTTTATGCATCTGCCTATAATGAATGGAAGGATCCTTTTGAGGTTGCAAATGATTAAGGATGTTCTTGTAGATATACGCACCAAAGAAATTCGCCTGGCCATTCTTGAAGATGGTGTAGTATCCGAAATACAGACAGAAAAGAATCAGGGAAAAAGTCTTGTTGGGAATATATACAAGGGTAAGGTTGTACGTGTTCTTCCAGGGATGCAATCTGCATTTGTTGATATCGGACTTAATAAAAATGCTTATCTGTATGTGAAAGATGTTCTGCCTGAAAACCATGATGAAGATAATAAAGAGTCAACTTATTCCGGTAGTCTGCCGGATATTTCAGAGTTTTTGAGGCAGGGACAAGAAATAATTGTTCAGGTAATCAAAGATGCCATAGGCGAAAAAGGACCGAGAATTACCACCCATGTATCTGTTCCCGGCAGGTATACGGTTTTTTTCCCGCACGGGAATACAATTGGCATCTCCAAGAGAATTACTAACCAGGAAGAACGCCAGAGATTAAGACAGATAGCTGCATCTGTTAAGCCCGAAAATTGCGGAATAATTTTACGAACCTCCTCAGATAGTATTCATGAAGATTTGTTGATTGATGAGATTAATGCGCTTTCATCGGTTTGGGAAACCATCCGGAAACATGAGAAAGAAGGTAATGTACCAAGGCTGCTTTACGGGCAGCAAAGCTTTATAGAATATGCCATCAGGGAACATCTTGCTTCCAGCAACCGTTTTATTGTAAATGACAGAGAGACCTATGAGAAAATACTATCTCTTCTGAGGGATGAAACACCAGATTTTAAAAAACGGGTTGAATACTATAATAAAGATTATGATATGTTTGAGTATTATAATGTGCAAAGTGCTCTTAAGGAGGCTCTTTCCAGAAAAGTATGGCTTAAGAACGGGGCATATCTGGTATTTGACTACACTGAGGCAATGACCGTTGTTGATGTAAACAGCGGTAAATTTGTAGGAAAGACCGATATGGAGGAAACAGCTTTTAAGATAAATATAGAGGCTGCAAATTCGCTGGTACGCCAGATCCGACTAAGAAACTTAAGCGGAATTATAATAGTTGATTTTATCGATATGCAAAAAAAAGAACATCGTCAAAAACTTCTGCAACACCTGCGAGAAGCTGTTAAATCCGATAAAATCCAAACGGTGGTTGTGGGCATGACCAGTTTGGGGCTTGTTGAAATAACAAGAAAAAAAGTCTATTTGCCTTTGTCTAATCATTATAGCCATTAGGATTATTTTTCTGCCATCTCCATGAATCCTCGCACATCTCATCAATATCCCTTATCGTTTCCCATCCCAGCTCCAATTTAGCTTTTGACGGGTCAGCATAACAGATTGCGATATCTCCCGGTCTCCTGGGAAGAATCTTATATTTAATAGTTCTGCCGCTTACTTTTTCGAAGTTTTTAACCATATCCAGCACGCTGTAGCCTTTTCCTGTACCCAGGTTATATACCAATACCCCGGGTTTTTCATTAAGTTTTTCAAGGGCTTTTAAATGTCCTGTTGCCAGATCCGTTACATGGATATAATCCCGGACACCGGTTCCATCGTGGGTATCATAATCATTGCCAAATACGCCAAGATACTCAAGTTTGCCGACAGCCACCTGAGTGATATAAGGCATAAGATTGTTGGGTATATTCTTGGGATCTTCACCGATTCTTCCGCTTTTATCAGCGCCAATGGGATTAAAATAGCGAAGCATAATTATGTTCCAGCTATTATCGGATACATAAAGATCTTTAAGAAGATTTTCAATAATCAGCTTTGTCCTTCCATAGGGATTAGTGGCTGACAGAGGGAAATCTTCCTTAATCGGAACAGTTTCAGGATTTCCGTACACTGTCGCTGATGAACTGAAGACTATATCCTTGACACCGTACTTTTGCATTACCTGGCACAACATAATGGTTCCGGTAATATTGTTATGATAGTATTCCAGGGGCATGGAAACAGATTCTCCCACAGCCTTTAGGCCGGCAAAATGAATAACCGACTCTATATTTTCCTTCTGAAAAATGTTATCAAGGGCTGCTTTATCCAGTAAATCCACTTTGTAAAAAGTCAACTTTTTTCCGGTTATTTCCTGCACCCTTTCAAGAGCCTTTTGGGATGAATTGATAAGATTATCAACCACAATTACTTCATAGCCGGCATTTAAAAGTTCCACACAAGTGTGGCTGCCTATATATCCAGCACCACCAGTAACTAAAATGGCCATAAAATCTCTCCTGTTCTCTTGTATTATGGATTAAGAATAACTATTATATATTTCTCATTATATCAGAATTATAATGGATTTACGGAGGATAATGCAAAAATTTGGTTTAGCAGCTGCAACCTTTGGATAAATGTAAGTAATAAGTCTGATATTTCTTTTAAAAAAATGGTACCATCTAATTACAGATAGTTTACCAATACTTTGTTAAAGGAAGGGAGTTTATGGCCGAAGATTCAAAAAATAAAAATACTACTTATAAGCAGCATGAGTGGTACCGTTTGGACAATGCGGCCCTGATATATCCTTCAATACAATCTGACCGCATAACTACAATGTTCCGGCTTTCCATGACCCTTAAAGAGGAAGTGGATCCGAAGATATTGCAAGCATCTTTGGAAGAAGTAATCAAGTGGTTTCCGTTTTACCGTGTACGCTTGAAAAAAGGCTTCTTCTGGTATTATCTTGAGCATAACCCCAAGATGCCGCGAATAGAAAGAGATGTCCGCTATCCGCTGGGCAGGCTGCATCCGAATCTGGGCAGGCGTTTTTTGTTCAGAGTCCGGTATTGGCAGTCCAGAATTTCAGTTGAATTCTGCCATGTGCTTACTGATGGAACCGGCGGTATGACATTTTTAAAAGCTCTGATTTATGAATATTTGAGACGGAAAGGAAAAGACCCGGGTAAACCCGGTGATATTCCAGTGGATATACTGCCCGAGGAAGCAGCAGAAGATGCCTATAATCGCTTTTATAAAAGCCCCTTACCCCTTCCGGATAAAGGGAGAAAGGCTTTCCATATAAAGGGAAAGATGCTTTACCCGGGAGCAATTATGATTACCACGGGAATTATACCGCTAGATGCCATAATAAAAGAAGCTAAAAAGTACAAGGTATCCTTAACGGCCTTTCTTGTGGCGGTATACATTGATGCGCTTCAGGAGCTTCAGGACAGCCAGGTTGCACAAAACCCAAAAAAGCGCCCTATAGCTTTACAGGTACCGGTCAACATGAGGGGAATATACCCTAGTAAAACCTTAAGGAATTTCTCGCTTTTTGTAATGCCGGAGATTGACCCGCGGCTTGGCAAATACAACTTTGAAGAAATCCTGCAAATAGTACGGGAAACGCTTATTACTCAGACAAATGAAAAAGCAATAAGCAAATCCCTTGCCAGAAATGTCGGTGGACAGCGTAATTGGTTTATCCGGGTAATACCTCTCGCCTTCAAGAAACTATTAATGCCATTTCTGTATACTCGTATGGGAGAAAGCCTTTGTTCAGGAACCTTATCAAATTTAGGCCTTGTAAAACTTCCGGATAATATGTCCCAAGAGGTTGAACGCATCGATTTTATTCTTGGAACAAATCCTATTAATAAAACAGGATGTGGGGTTTGCGGGTATAATGATAAGCTGGTAATTAATTTTGGAAGCAATACACGGGAGAAATGTGTGGAGCGTTTATTTTTTACAAGGCTGATTAAGATGGGTATCCCCGTTAAAATAGAAGTAAATGAAGAAATAAAAAGGTAATGTTTAATGAACAGGAGGGACAACTGATGGCATATTGTGTTCGCTGCGGTGTAGAATTGCAAAAAGGTCTGGAGACTTGCCCGCTTTGCAATACAGAGGTAGTTTTGCCTGATGACAATGGTATAGAGGAAGGAATGCGTCCGTTTTCGGAGCGGATACCACGTGATGTTCGTCCCAGAGTGAATCTTGCTCCCAGCCGGGCTTTCGTTATCCTGGTTACCTTTATAATTCTGGTGCCACTTCTTATAACACTAATTATAGACTTTTCAACTAACCGCACTATAACCTGGTCGTTTTATCCTGTTACATCCCTTGTACTTTTGTGGATTCTTATTGCTTATCCATCATTGTTAAAGGGGCATACAACGTTTCAGGTTATTACCATGGATATATTGTCTATAGCTGTATTTCTGATGTCTTTAGACCTTTATTCGGGGTCTTTTCCTGAATGGTCCCAATACCCTGCGCTGGCTCTGCTGCTTATATGGGTATATATTGCAATTCCTATTCTGCTTACCTGGAAGAAAATCTACCTGATAGCAATCATCTGGTGTTCAGGAACTGCGGTTTTCCTGTTTGCGCTGGATAAACTGACAGGTGGAAGGGACTGGTTTTTAACTCTGGGTTTGCCGGTACTGGTACTTGTGAGCCTTGCTGCAATTACTATAGTGGTGATGGCAAAAAAGGCAAAGAATAAGCCGCTTTTGATAACAGGCGTCTCTTTACTCACTGTATCCGTTCTTACTATAGGAATTGATGCATTAACCAATCTGTTTGTACATGGGAAATTACTAATAGCAGCATGGTCCCCCATCCTGGCTGCAGTCTTTATACCGGCGGCTGTACTTTTGTTTATAGTTAATGCCAGCCCGGAACTTAAAGCATATTTCATTAAAAAATTTCATATATGAATTTTTATTCCTTGACAGGCTTATATGTGGGTTATGCTTGTATCAATATGCAAAGTACATGTATAATATAATAAAATAAATAATAGGGTGAAATTTATTTGAAAAAAGTTGGAATAGTTATTGGCAAAAATAAGGATATTAACTACATATACACCAACCAAATAGCAGAAAAGCTATTGGAAAGGGGAGTCGAGGTTATAGTTGCACCGGCGATAAAAGACAGTCTCAACACTGATGTGACTGAAACAGACTCTGTTTACAGGGACTCTGATTTTATCATTTGTGTCGGTGGCGACGGTACTTTCTTAAAGGCGGCTCGCGGAGCTTTTCCTTATAAAAAACCTTTACTGGGGGTTAATAAAGGAACCGTAGGTTTCCTGGCAGAGGTGGAAACCGGTGAAATTGATATGGCTATAGACAAAATTGTTGCCGGCCAGTATCACATTCAGCCACGAATGGTACTGGATGTGGAAGTTATCCGAAATGGCAAGAGTGTTTATAAAAATATTGCAATAAATGATGCGGTTGTCTCCAGAATGGCTCTTTCCCGAATTATCAGACTGAAGGTAATGATGGATGGCGAATTTGTTGATTCATACGCAAGTGATGGTGTTATTGTTTCAACTCCTACAGGTTCTACAGGATACTCCCTGTCGGCAGGCGGACCTATTGTAGCCCCTGATATGCGCTTGATGCTTGTTTCGCCTATTTGCCCCCATATTCTGTATTCCCGTTCTTTTATAATAGCAGACACAAAGACCATTACCATCAGTATAGCAGGCAGTAAAGAAGTAGATGCAATACTTACCCTGGACGGTCAGGAGGGGTTTCCCATTGAGCCTAATGATATCGTTTCGGTGAGGGCATCGAAGGACAGTGTCTTTTTTGCAACGGTCAAGCAAGTGANTTTTTATGATGTATTAAGAGCAAAGATTCATAACACATAAATAAAATCAGAGAAGGATTTTATGGAGGGGAAACATGAAGTATAACCGTCACGCCAAAATACTGGAAATAATCGAGAACCATGAGATTGAAACGCAGGATGAATTGGCAGAAAAATTAAGGCAATCAGGGATGGATGTGACTCAGGCAACAATATCCAGGGATATTAAAGAGCTCAGACTTGTGAAGGTTTTGTCAGCCAATGGAAGATATCGCTACTCAGCCATGAATTCTGATGCGGCTAATATGAATGACAGGCTACTGGTAATTATCAAGGAAGCATATGTATCGTGTGACTATGCAAATAATATTCTTGTCGTTAAAACCCTTCCGGGTATGGCACAGGCTGTAGCCGCAACAATAGACTCTTTAGGCTGGAATGATATTGTAGGTACTATTGCCGGTGATGATACAATGCTGGTGGTATGCCGGGCTGAAAAGATAGCTGAAGACCTTATGGAGAAAATCACCCGCATAGTGAGAGGAGTGTCTTAGTTTAAGATGCTGATTCAGCTCGAAGTTGAAAATGTAGCTATAATTGAAAAGATTAAGATACCCCTGCAAGAGGGATTTACCGTACTTACCGGAGAAACCGGGGCGGGTAAATCCATTATTATTGACTCATTGAACGCTCTTTTAGGTTCACGGGTTTCCCGGGATCTTATTCGTTCCGGTGCTAAAAAGGCATTTGTTCAAGGATTATTTTCCTATGATTTGGATAATTATAATAAACTTGATGAGCTTTTGGATTCTATGGGTATAGAACCCCAGGACGACAGGAGCATATTAATCTCACGGACTTTTACCGAAACCGGGAAGAATATTTGCCGTGTTAACGGTACAATGGTTACTGTTGGAATGCTTAAAGAAATCGGACAAAGGCTGGTGGATATACACGGTCAGCATGACAATCAGTCCTTATTGAGAGCAGACACACATATTGAGCTACTGGACTTATTTGCCGGGGATAGACTTGCTGCACAAAAGGCAGAATACCGGACTTCGCTTCGGGAACTGAATTCTTTAAAGGAAAAACTCAGGGCTTTAGCTGGAGTGGATAAGGAGCGGGAGCGTACACTGGATATATTACGATACCAGATTGATGAGATTGAAGCTGCGAGATTATACACAGGCGAAGATGCTGAGCTTGAGAGTAAGACCAGAATTCTTGCTCATGCCGAAGATATAATTTTGGCTTTTTCTAATGCCTATCAGTGGCTTCGCGGAGATGACGGAGAAAACCACAGCGCCCTCGATAAGGTAGGTCTTTCTTTAGAGGCAATCAGGAAAATTGAAGATCTTGACCCCGACTATATGAATATCAGCAATGCCCTGGAAGATATTAATGAAAAGCTGACCGATATCTCCCGGGAGATACGGATATTAAGAGATGGAACCGAATACGATCCAAATCTTCATAAGAATATTGAGGAGCGCATAAGCCTGATTCAGGGTCTGAAACGTAAGTACGGTGAGACAATTGAGGAGATTTTAGAGTTTCTGGATGATGCTAAAAGACGGCTGGATGAGATTGAAAGAAGTGAAGAACTTATTATTAAAATCAGAAAAGAAATTGAAGCAGCCGAAAAAAGTTTACATAAACGCTGCGGGATAATGAATGGATTAAGAAGAGAAGCAGCTAAAAAGCTGGAGGAAGGTATTCTAAGAGAACTCAAGGATCTTGAAATGCCTAAGACTCAATTTGAAGTATCCATATTGTCCTGCCCTGAGGAAGGCTTTACCGAAAACGGAACCGATAAGGTGGAGTTTTTGTTCTCCCCCAATATGGGAGAGCCGTTAAAACCTTTATCAAAAATTGCATCCGGCGGCGAAATGTCCCGGGTTATGCTGGCAATAAAGACTATTTTGGCAGATATTGATGATATACCAACACTGGTATTTGATGAGATAGACACAGGCGTAAGTGGGAAAGCTGCTTCAAAACTGGGTGAAAAGCTCAAGACAGTGGCAAAAGGCCATCAGGTGATATGTATTACCCACCACGCCCAAATAGCCAGCCAGGCAAACACACATTATCTTATTGAAAAAGATGAAAGGGATGGACGTACACTTACCCTTATAAGACAGCTTGAAGGAATAGACAGAGAGAATGAAATCATAAGGCTGCTCAGTGGTGAGCATGCTACCGAAGCAGCGAAAAAACTTGCTCGTGAATTATTGGTACAGGGATAGATTGGAGAGAAAAATGGTAATTAGAAAAGCCGAGATTATTACATCAGCAGTGAGACCTGCCCAATACCCCAATACAGGCTGGCCAGAGATTGCATTGGCCGGCCGTTCCAATGTGGGGAAATCATCGCTTATCAATTCTCTTGTGAACAGAAAAGCCCTTGCAAGAATAGGGAATACCCCCGGGAAGACACGGATTATAAATTTTTATAATATAAATGACAGCATATCCCTGGTGGATTTGCCCGGTTATGGCTATGCAAAGGTTTCCCAGCAGGAAAAAATGACGTGGGGCCGGCTGGCTGAAACATATTTGAATTCAAGAGAGAACTTAAAGATGATATTACTGTTGGTGGATATTCGACACGATCCCACGCCTGATGATGTTATTATGCTGAATTATATAAGAGGGTCCGGCAGAGATTATGCCGTTATTGCAACAAAAGCTGATAAGATTAAGAGATCCATGTATAGAAAGCACATGGACAGAATCAGAGTCGTATTGGATTTGGACAATGAGCACGAAATAATTGCTTTTTCTTCCCCTAAGAGAATGGGAATAGATGAAGTGTGGTCTAAGATTGAGACCGTTTTGGAGTGAGGCATATATGGTAGCTGAAATACTGGCCGTAGGCACCGAATTATTAATGGGACAAATTGTGAACACCAATGCCCAATATATTACAAAAAGACTAAATGATGTGGGCGTAAATGTATATTACCACAGTGTGGTAGGGGATAACCCCGTCCGTCTTAAGGAGTGCCTGGAACTGGCATTAAACCGTTGTGATGTTGTGATTACAACCGGAGGGCTTGGTCCCACCAGGGATGACATAACCAAGGAATCTGTAGCTGACATTTTGGGTATAAGACTTGTCAGACACGAAGAAATCTTTCAGAATATCAAATGTTTTTTTGAAAGAGTCAACCGAAGGATGATGGATAATAATACAAAACAAGCTGATATTCCCGAAGACTGTACCATAATTCCTAATAACAACGGAACAGCCCCTGGTTTCCTAATTGAAAAGGATGGAAAGACAATAATAATGCTGCCTGGTCCGCCCAGAGAGATGATTCCGATGTTTGAAGATACTGTCTACCCGTATTTTGAGAAGAAAACAGGCCAGATAATAGGTTCCAGAATGCTGAAGGTATTTGGGATCGGAGAATCTGAGATGGAGATGAAAATACTGGACTTGATTGAAGCCCAGTCAAATCCCACCATTGCGCCGTATGTCAGTAAGGGAGAGATAGTGATAAGGGTTACGGCCAGAAGTAAAAATTATGGCGAAGCCATGAAAATGATTAATCCTGTGATTGAGCGTATAAGGGAGCGCCTGGGTTCCAATCTTTATGCATTTGACGGGGAAACCCTTGAAGAAACAGTAGTACAGTTGTTAATTGAAAAAAACATCAGCATTTCCACCGTTGAATCCTGTACAGGCGGCATGTTGGCATCCAAACTGGTAAATGTTCCGGGAGTATCAAAAGTCTTTGACAATGGATTTATAACCTATTCAAATCAATCAAAAATTGATGTTCTGGGAGTTTTACCTGATACTATCAGTACCTGTGGAGCTGTAAGCAAAGAAACGGCTGTAGAAATGGTTAAGGGTCTGATTAAAAGGACGTCTACCCGTGCAGGTATATCCATTACAGGCATAGCGGGTCCAGATGGAGGTACACCGGAAAAACCGGTTGGAAGTGTTTATATTGCCGTTATGCTGGATGGCGAAATTGAATCGATTGGGTTAAAATTGAACGGGGACAGGGAAAGAGTAAGACATATGGCATGTTTAAATGCGTTAAACATGCTTAGAAAGAAGATTCTTAGGCTTTGATATTGAGAAGCTGGAACCTGCCGAAATACTAAAAAAAATGGTTTAAACGTACTTACAGGAGATATTAAATGGATAGCATCCAAGAACCGTCCAGAAAGCTGACCAGTGTGGCAACTCTGGTAATGCTGGGCACATTGTTAAGCCGGATAACCGGTTTTCTGAGAAATGTTCTTATAACTACACAAATGAAACCCATGGGATATTCCGATGAATTTATTCTTGCATTTACCCTTCCGGATCTGATTTATGATCTTCTGGCCGGAGGGGCAATAGCTGCGGCATTCATCCCCATTCTTTCCACATATCTGACTAAGGGCAAAGAAAGAATCGGCTGGAAAGCCATCAGTACCTTTATGAATTTGTCGGTTATTATATTATTGGTTTTGGAAGTTATATTTTTTATTTTCACCGATAGTTTTTTGGGTATTCTGGCATCCGGATACAAAGGAGGCACATCGGGAGATAAGGAATTATTAATAAAACTTACCAGGATACTTCTTTTAAACGCACCATTTATGATGATGGCAGGCCAGATGAACGGTATTTTAAACTCGTATAAGCGGTTTGCTATAGCCGCGTTCGGGCCTGTAATATACAATATCTGTACAATTATCAGTATTAGTATTTTTGGGGCCAAAAGTGCTGAATTAACAGCCTGGGGTGTCGTAGCAGGAGGAGGAGTTTTCTTTATTATACAATTCTCCGGGGCATTCAGACATTTTGTTTACTACCAGCCAAAACTCTTTCTGAAGAGTAATGCCTTCAGTAAGCTCATGCGTCAGGCTATTCCTTCCCTTATTTCATCAACCATTATTGAGGTAAATGTAATTATATCAAGAAGCTATGCCACCTTTTATGAATCCGGCATGGTAACTCTTTTAAATAATGCAAACCGTACGTGGCAGCTGCCCCTGGGCATATTTGCACAGAGTATAGGAATTGCCCTTCTTCCAACATTATCGGAACAATATGCTAAAGAGAAACCCGATGAGTTTAAGAGAGTTCTTTATAACGGGCTGAAGACTATTTTTCTTCTGTCTTTAATAACATCAGTTATAATGATGATTTTAAGTGATGACATTATGAGGGCATTGTTTAAATGGGGAGATTCAGGCTCTGAGTATGATGTTTTCTACGGAGGTCTTTGTCTTTTGGGATATTCGGCAACCCTTGTATTTTCTTCCACTATCGCCATGATGACCCGTGCTTTTTATTCAATTCATAACAGTAAAACTCCGCTGTATGGAGGGGTATTCGGTATAGTGATTTTATATTTGTTAAATGCTGTTTTCAGGAAATATACAAACATTGGAATTGCAGGCACAGCACTTGCTTATTCCATCAGCGCCTTCTTTATAATGATGGCTTATCTTCTGACATTCAGAAAAAAGACAGGTATAGATATAATCACTGATAACTTTGGGTATATTGTGAAAGCTTTGATGGCAGCTGTTCCGGCCGGAATGATTACTTTTGGGCTTAAACTTCTGGTACGTCCTGATGTGGAATCCAAGCTAAGCCAGATACTGGCACTCTGTGTCCCCACAGCCTGCGGTTTAGGTCTGTATTGGCTCATACTATTAAAACTAAAAACCCCTGAGATAACATATATTAATAATTTGGTATTATCACGGTTGAAGATTGGGAAGAGACGGACACACCCAATTAAAAAATAGAAACATTTCAAGAATATAACAAAAACAACGCTTGACATACCTAAGTCTTTATCATATAATTAGAACAAATGTTCGGCAAAGGAGGGTCAGCCGTAAGGCGTATTATGGAAGAGAAGAAAAAAGCATTGGATTTGGTCATGAGCCAGATAGAAAAACAGTTTGGTAAGGGTGCAGTAATGAAACTGGGTGAGGTACCCCATGTTAGTGTTGATGCTATTCCCACCGGAGCTCTAACATTAGATATTGCGTTGGGTGTAGGTGGCCTGCCCCGGGGAAGGATCATAGAGATTTTTGGACCTGAATCGTCAGGTAAAACTACAGTTGCCCTTCACATTGTTGCCGAAGCCCAGAAAGCCGGCGGGGAAGCAGCATTTATTGATGCCGAACATGCGCTGGATCCGGTATATGCAAAGAATCTGGGTGTGGATATCGATAATCTGATTGTGTCTCAGCCCGATACAGGAGAGCAAGCTCTTGAAATCACAGAGGCTCTTGTAAGAAGCGGTGCCATTGATGTTATAGTAGTGGATTCTGTGGCAGCCCTTGTACCCAAAGCTGAGATAGACGGCGAAATGGGAGATTCCCATATGGCGCTTCAGGCAAGGCTGATGTCTCAGGCAATGAGGAAGTTATCAGGAGTTGTCAGCAAATCCAAGACTGTTGCCATATTTATTAACCAGTTACGCGAAAAAGTAGGAGTTATGTTTGGAAATCCAGAGGTAACTCCCGGAGGCCGTGCTTTGAAGTTCTATTCTTCTGTGCGCTTAGATGTAAGGCGTACTGAAACTCTCAAAGAAGGAAGTGAACCAGTAGGTAACAGAACCAGGGTTAAAGTTGTTAAGAATAAAGTGGCTCCGCCATTTAAGGAAGCAGAATTCGACATTATATACGGTCAGGGGATATCACGGGAAGGATGCATTCTTGATATTGGAGTTACCCTGGATATTATAAAAAAGAGTGGTGCATGGTACTCTTACGGAGAACAGAGAATTGGTCAGGGACGTGAAAATGTTAAGAAATTCTTAAAGGAAAATTTGGAGATTTCAAAGGAAATAGAGGAAAGGGTTAAAGCCGAATATGAAAAAGCCTTTTTGAGNAGTTCGGAACCTCATACCATTGAAGACGATTAATAATTATTTGAGGTATCAGGGCGGAACAAAGTAAAAACAAATAGCTTTATGTCTATGGCAGATAATCATTCAGATTGTCTGCCAGTTTTTATTGAAATAGCTGTCATCCGGACTATTTTCTACATACTTCAAACATTACTGACTTTTTTTACTGACAGAACAACGTTTCAGAGCAATAAATTGCTATGATTTAACTTATGGTATAATTATTACGATAATAAAGATATATAAATAAATATGAGGTGAATACGTATGACCATAACTGCTGTGGAAAAGAACAAAGATAAAGGCATGGTTAAAGTTTTTATTGACGATAATTATTCTTTTTCTATTCCGGAACAGGATTATATTAATAATAAATTATATAAAGATACGATAATAAGCGAAGAACAGTTATCTGTTATTCGCGATAAGGTATTGGTTCGTTCAGCCAGAGAAAGAGCGGTCAGGTACTTAACCTACAAAGATAGAAGTGAATACGAAATTCTAAAGAAGCTGGTGGATGCAGGCTACGATGAGAGCGTAGCTCAAAATGCAGTAAATGAGCTTAAAACAATAGGATATTTGGATGATACTCGTTTTGCAATGAAATATTTATCTGAGCGTATAAGAACAAAAGCATTATCAAAGAAAACTCTCGGATATGAGCTGAAAAATAAAGGTCTGGAAAAAGAGATAATCGAAAGGGCTTTATCGGAGTTTGAAATAAATGATTATGAGGTGGCCTTGAGGGAAGGTAAAAGAAAATTCGGGAAGTATGATATAAATGATAAAAAAATTCAACAAAAGGTCTATCGTTTTCTTTTGCATAGGGGATTCTCATACGAAATTGCTGACAAAGTTGTCAGGGAACTGAAAAAAAATTAAATAACAATAAATAGAATAAATAATAGTTGACACCTCCGGTGCGAAATAATAATATTAATGTATAAATATGTAATAATTTTATTTTTTTCGGAGGTCTGTTATGTGGAATAGGTTTAAATGCTTTTTAAAAAGCGAAAAGGGTATAAATACAGTTGAAATTGTTATACTCCTGGCGATTATGGTAGGCCTGGCAATAATCTTTAGAGAACAAATAGGGAAATTCGCCAATGGTATCATGAGGTCTTTATTTGAGGATACAAATGTCGACTGGTCTCCGGAAGGAATGAAAAGTGTTACCGGAAATTAGTTATAAACAGGATAATGAGCATACTAAAACAGCGCTGTAGTTTAATTACGGGGCTGTTTTTTAATAAAAAAACAGTCTGCGGGGAATCGAAAAAATTTTTAAGATAGAAATTATCAGTATTGCATACACTAAAAAAATATAATATACTATTAACTGACTATATTACTAGGTAATAATTAATTGGAGAGATTGAATTGAGCAGAGATTCCAACACAAAGAAAGAAAGGCAAGTAAAACTTACCGAAATGCTCAGGAATGACCCTTTCCTCACCGATGAGGAACTAGCAGAACTACTGGAAGTCAGTGTTCCAACTGTCAGGCTGGACAGACTGGAATTGGGCGTTCCGGAGCTGAGACAACGCATACGTGAAATGGCTTCCAAAAACTATGAAAAACTTAGAACGCTTAGGGCTGAGGAAGTTATAGGTGAGATTGTCGAACTCAATTTAGGTGAAAGTGCCATATCTATTTTGGATACCACTGATGAAATGGTATTTTCACAATCAAAAATAGTCCGTGGGCATTATATTTATTCTATGGCTGAATCAATTGCAATAGCTGTAATTGATGCAGATGTAGCATTGGTTGGAATTGCGAATATCAAGTATAAAAAGCCTGTTTATGCAGGCAGCAAACTGGTTGCAAAGGTAACCATCAAGCAAAAACGCCCACAGGGAAGATATATAGTGTGGGTTATGATATACAATAAGCAAGTAGAGGTATTCAGAGGAAAATTTTTGTTAGTGGATATGCCACTGAATTAAGAGACAAAAACAGTTATCCCAATTTTATCTTTAAGGAGCTGAGCTGTTGAGGATTGTAGTTGATGCTATGGGAGGAGATAATGCTCCCCATGAAATAGTTAAAGGTTGCTTTGAGGCCTTGGAAACCGAAGGTTTTGAAATCGAGCTTTTGGGAGACCGGGCTAAAATAGAAGAATGCCTGGGCCCCGAGAATTTAAATAATAAAAGAATTATTATAACAGAAACGTTTAACGAGATAACGAATACTGACAAGCCTACCGAAGCAATAAGGAAAAAACGGAATTCTGCTATTGTAACAGGCATGAAAAAAATTAAAGATCAATCGGCACAGGCTTTCATCTCTGCTGGAAGTACAGGAGCCTTGCTGGCAGGGTCACTGCTGATTGCCGGCAGAATGAAAGGTGTTGTGCGGCCAGCATTAGCTCCGATTGTTCCGTCAATAAAGGGCCGGACAATGATTATTGACGCAGGTATGAACACTCAGATCAAAACCATTAATTATGTTCAGTTTGCAATAATGGGAACAGAGTACATGAGGAATATGTTTGGTATTAAAGAACCAAGAGTAGGTCTGGTCAATGTCGGAACTGAAGAGGGAAAGGGTAATGAAGCGCTGAAACAGGCCTATGCCGAACTTCAAAAAGCCAACATTAATTTTATTGGAAATGTAGAGGGTCGGGACATCACCGAAGGTAAAGTTGATATAGCAGTATGTGATGGATTTACTGGGAATGCCATGCTTAAAATCATGGAGGGAACAGGCAAATATTTTATGGATTATTTAAAAAAAATGTATTCAGGGAGCCTGTTCGGAAGAATAAGTTATCTGCTTATCAAGCATGAACTTAAAAAGCTGAAAAAAGAAATTGATCCTGAAGAATTAGGCGGCACGCCTATTCTGGGGGTTAATGGAATAATATATAAATGTCACGGGAATTCCAATTCGAAAGCTATTAAGAACACCATACTCAAGGCGTGCAGTTCAGCTTGCACATCAGTATTAGACAAAATGGAGGATATTTTTACTAAAATGGAAGTCGGAGGCCTGTATGATGAAGCCTTATAGAGCTGGCATAAAAGGAACTGGCAGTATTCTGCCGGGGAAAAAACTAACTAACAGCCAATTGGAAAGTATTGTAGAAACCAGTGACGAATGGATTATAAAAAGAACCGGTATCCGGGAAAGACATATCCTGGAGGATGGTGTTCCTCTTGCAAAAATTGCTGCTGAAGCATCTGTTAAGGCAATAAACGATGCCGGATTAAACCCTGCAGACATAGAATTAATAATTGCATCAACTTGTACTCCTGATTATCTTACTCCCTCTCTTTCATGTATGGTGCAAAGAGAAACAGGTGCAAAAAACGCAGCGGCGCTGGATGTTAATGCTGCCTGTACAGGATTTATCTATGCATTACAGACTGGAAGGCAGTTTATTGAAAATGGAACCTATAATAATGTTTTGATAGTATCAGCCGAGGCTTTGAGCAGAGTAACCGATTTTAATGACAGAAAAACTTGTGTACTTTTCGGAGATGGTGCTGGTGCAGTGGTATTAAGTAAGGTTGACGATGAAACTGGAGTTGAGGAAGTCTTTCTGGGAGCTGTGGGAGATGACGGAAATGTACTTACCATACCGTTACTGTATGCTTCCGATATTGATGTCCAAAACCGGAACCAAGGGAAAAAACAAGTTATATGGATGGATGGCAGTGAAGTGTTTACTTTTGCATCCAGGATAATGTCTGAGGCAACAAAAAAGGTGCTGGATAATGCCGGCACTGAAATGGAACAGGTAAAGTATATATTCCCGCATCAGGCCAATATGAGAATACTTCAGAATGCGGCTAAAAGGCTTGGCGTTTCTATGGATAGAATATACAGCAATCTCGAATATACGGGAAATATATCCAGTGCCAGTATTCCTGTTTGCCTGGACGAGGCTTCGAATAAAGGATTATTAAAAAAGGGTGACAAAATAATTATGGTGGCGTTTGGCGGCGGCCTGACTTATGGATCAGCTCTATTGACCTGGTCAAAACAGCATTAACAGCCACGCATGAATTAATATTCTTGCTATGAATGCGCCATGCGGAACCTTTAGCCAATGTCATGCGTGCCGCTCAGGATTTCATCCGGAATTTATTCGCGCGCTCCGCAATCCATGCTCCGCTTCACGCATGACGCCGGCAGCGGTTCCTTCCTATTTAAATTAATTCATCGTGGTGCGGGTAACGCTTGGGAATTCTGAGCCTTGTTGTAATTCTGAACTTCCTGTTGTCATTCTTAGCGAAGCGAAGAGTCTTCCAAGTTGACACCAAGATCCTTCACTACGCTGCGCTCCGTTCAGGATGACAGTGATGTTACATTACGTTATGTTCAGGATGAAACCAGGGTGTGTCATTCTGAGCGAAGCGAAGAATCTTCCAAGGTGACACAAAGATTTCTCGTTCCTGATACACGGCCCTCAGGATGAGAATAAAGGATGAAGGATATTAAGTTTCTTTACTGAAGGGAGGAAATATACATGAGTAAAATTGCTTTTGTGTTTCCCGGCCAGGGTGCCCAATATATCGGTATGGCTAAAGAAATCTCCGAGATTTCGGAAGCAGCCAGCCGAGTTCTGGATGATGCAACTGATGCCTTAGGCTTTGATATAAGAAATCTGCTTTTTGATAGTGATGAGGAAACCCTCAAAATTACTGAAAACACTCAGCCAGCTATATTGGCTGCAAGCGTTGCCTGCGCCCGGCCCCTTATTGAAGCGGGGATAAGGGCAGATTACACCGGAGGTTTGAGCTTAGGCGAATATGCGGCGCATGTGATAGCCGGATCCATCGACTTCAAAGACGCTGTAAGACTTGTCAGGAAGCGGGGGAAATATATGCAGGAGGCTGTGCCTTTGGGGGAAGGCTCTATGGCTGCTATACTTGGCCTTTCCCGTGAGGATGTATTGGAAATATGCAAAACAGCATCTGAAAAGGGAATTGTCGAGCCGGCAAACTTTAATTGTCCCGGCCAGATAGTAATTGCCGGAGAGGTGGCGGCTGTTAATGAAGCAATAAAAATTGCTACAGAGAAAGGTGCCAGAAGAGCGATGCTGTTAAATGTCAGTGCTCCTTTTCATTGCAGTTTATTAAAACCTGCCGGAGAAAAGCTATCCAAAGAGCTTGAAAATGTTGTTGTGAATACTATGAATATTCCGGTTGTTACTAATGTGACAGGTAAAATAATAGAATCAGAAGCTTATATAAAAGATTTTCTTATTAAGCAGGTAAGCACATCGGTACTATGGGAAGACTGTGTCAGAACCCTTATAGAAAACGGCGCTGACACATTTATCGAGATAGGACCGGGCAAGGTTTTAAGCGGCTTTATTAAGAAGATTGATAAAAAGGTACGCATTTTAAATGTTGAAGATAAAGCCTCTTTAGATAAAACTATCACCGCATTAAGAGGGCAGGAAGTACAATAAGGGATTTTGTACCAAAGAAAGGAATGACCGAATAATGAGTTTTCAGGGAAAGACTGTAATAGTAACCGGTTCAACACGTGGAATAGGGAATGCCATTGCTGTACAATTCGCCTCGCTGAGGGCCAATGTAATGCTTTCAGGGACAAGCGACAGCGTTTATGCCGTTGTTGACAGNCTCAAGGAAGAAGGCTTTTCGGTGGCCGGGTATTCCGGAGATTTAAGCACACCGGCTGCAGCCAAGAGTCTTATAGAGAAAACCGTTGAAACCTTTGGCAGTTTAGATATATTGGTGAATAATGCAGGAATTACATGTGACAAACTTTTGATACGTATGGAGGAAGAGGATTGGGACAGAGTAATGGACGTAAATTTAAAGAGCGCTTATCTCTGTACCAAAGCAGCTGTTCGTCCAATGATGAAAAAACGAAACGGAAGTATAATAAACGTTTCTTCTATTGTTGGTCTTATGGGGAATGCGGGACAGGCTAATTACGCTGCATCAAAGGCCGGACTGATAGGTTTAACCAAGTCTGTAGCCAGAGAATTTGCAGCACGCGGAATTACCTGTAATGCTGTTGCACCCGGTTTTATAGATACCCAGATGACGGACTCACTTACTGCGGAATTAAAGGAGAGCTATCTTAGGAGTATACCTCTTGGCAGATATGGGACATCTTCCGAGGTTGCCGACTTGGTAGTTTTTCTTGCATCCGACAGTGCTCGATATATTACGGGACAGGTAATAAATATTGACGGTGGGTTATATATGTAATATTATTTCATTTGAACGCAATAATATTGATAAGTTCGTATTTATAATCCTGTCTGGAAGGGGGTGAAAGGTATGGTATTTGAGAAGGTAAAAGATATCATCATCGAGCAGTTAGGCGTTGATGAAGAAGAGATTAAAATGGAAGCTTCTTTTATTGATGATCTTGGTGCCGATTCTCTCGATATAGTTGAGCTTATTATGGCTATTGAAGAAGAGTTCGATTTGGAAATACCAGACAAGGAAGCAGAAAAGATTACAACTGTTGGTGATGCTGTTGAATACATTAAGGCTCATCAATAAAATTAATTCATTATAGAAAGTCCCAACAATTTATTGTAGGGGCTTTTTATATTTGATTTATTATTCAAACGAAGATAATGATTTTTATACATTTTAGATTTTATTTTTTACTTAGTCAGGAGGCCAAAATGATGAAAAGAAGAGTAGTAATAACAGGTTTTGGCGTTGTTCATTCCCTCGGGATTGGCGTGAAAACATTCTGGAGTGAAGTCAAAGAAGGAAAAAATGGTATTAAAACTATAACAAGATTTGATACCACTGATTTTTCAACAAAGGTGGCTGCTCAAATCGACGATTTTGATGTATCTCTTTATATAGATAAAAAAGAAGCTAAACGGATGGACCTCTTTACCCAATATGCCGTGGTTGCATCTCAGGAAGCTATTGACATGTCGGGATTGGACTTTTCCAGGATGAATCCATACCGTGCTGGGGTGCTGATAGGTTCCGGAGTAGGCGGAATGGATACTTTGGAAAACAACTGCAGAACTTTGTTTGAGAAAGGTCCAAAAAGGGTCAGCCCATTTTTTGTACCCATGATGATTGCCAACATGGCTTCGGGGCAAGTTGCTATAAAGTATGGAATAAAGGGTTATAATGCCTGTGTGGTTACAGCCTGTGCCAGTGCGAATCATTCTATTGGCGATGCCATGAGGATAATCCAGGGCGGTTATGCTGATGTAATGATTACGGGTGGTTCTGAGGCTGCCATAACTCCGTTGGCGTTTTCCGGGTTTTGCTCGATGAGAGCAATGACAGAAAATGAAGAACCTGAAACTGCATGCAGACCGTTTGATAAAAATCGTGATGGATTTGTTATGGGTGAAGGTGCCGGTATCCTCGTCCTTGAAGAATATGAACATGCTGTCAACAGAGGTGCCAATATCCTGGCCGAGATTGTGGGTTTTGGTGCTACCAGTGACGCTTACCATATTACGGCACCTGATCCTGAAGGAGACGCCGGTGTAAAATGCCTGCAAATGGCTATTGAAGACGCAGGTATTACCCCTGATATGATTGGCTATGTAAATGCTCACGGAACAAGTACACCACTGAACGATCCTTTGGAAACCAAAAGTATTAAGAAGGTATTTGGTGATAATGCCAAAAATATACCTGTTAGCTCAACAAAATCAATGACCGGCCACCTTTTAGGGGCAGCCGGAGGAATTGAGGCAATTATAAGCATTTTAGCAATTCATGATGGCTTTCTGCCTCCTACCATTAACCTTAAGGAGCCGGATCCTGAATGCGATTTAGACTATATCCCTAATGTAGGCCGTAAAAAGGACATAGATTATGCAATTTCCAATGCTTTAGGCTTTGGGGGACATAATGGGGCATTAGTTATTAAAAAGTTTAAATAGTATAAATAATATAAGATATTAAAAACAGCGGTTTCGAATAATTCGAGGTCGCTGTTTTTTAAACTATTTATCTATCTACAATTCAGGCAAGAACGATTTTTTGTCGATTTTCCTGATATTCTGTTGTTAATTATGAAAAAAGAGGTGCAGGGATATTTCCCCCTGCCTATTTATTCTATACTGTTCTATATTTACTTAGCTTTTAGATAATTTGTAAGAATCATTGCTGCTTCAGCACGGGTTGCCAGGCCCCTGGGATCAAGTATTCGGTTGCCTTTGCCCGCAATAATGCCTTCTTCGTATACCCATGCCATGGCTTGTCTTGCATAATCGGATATTTCACCCGCATCGTTGAAATCATTGAGAACTGTAGTGTCTGCTTTTGGTGAACCTGCATATCTCCAGAGAATAGCAGCCATCTGTTCACGGGTTATGCTGTCCTCAGGTCCAAACATACCATTGCCGTATCCTGCGATGATGCCTTTTTCCTGAGCCCAAGCTACTCCTTGGGTATAGTATGCACCGGGGACCACATCCTTGAAGGTGCTTTCCAGTGTTTCAGGTGAACCACTTAACCTGTACAGAATAGTGGCAATCATACCTCTGTTTGTAGTGAGTTGGGGAGAGAAGGTATCACTGCCGGTTCCAAACATCAGACCGTTTTGAGCGACATACTGTACAGCAGAATAATACCAGCTTCCTTCCTTTACATCACTGAAGGGGTTAGTCCAGGTGTCGGCAGGTTCTTTGTTTACTATCAGAGCATATGGACTGAAATGAACCGCCTCAAATGTTATGTACCATTTGCCGTCTTTTTCAACAACCTGTGATGATAAGACTTCCAGTTTGCCGTCTCTGACATATACAACCTTGACTTGGTCCCTGACAACAAGCAGTTTTTCAGGTATAGGAAGGGTTATCTTAACGCTGTAGCCTTCCTT
>JGI24710J26742_10001201_pt1 | contig 24013 bp, 18 predicted proteins | sample BioPla2DNA2_FD_26742 | JGI IMG/M metagenome (IMG submission 26742) | reverse complement strand
CAGAATTAAATAGATCATGAAGATATTGCTTAGAAGGCTCAGCCGCATAGCGGATATTAGCAAGATATGGCATACCGCCGGACAGAAGGTATTTCTGAAAAAACTCTTGAATAGGCTCCTCCGGCGCTATGGGACGGTACAGCTCTATAAACTCAGCAAAAGAGAACGGATAGATAACAAACTCCACATAACGCCCACCCAGATAGGTCGCCAGCTCACCGGACAGCAGCTTGGCATTAGAACCGGTGATATAGATATCGCAATCCAGAGTGACACGTAAAGAATTGACGCACTTCTCCCAATCCTGCACTTCCTGAATCTCATCGAAGAACAGATAGACCTTGTCGCCGATCCCAGCAGTTCTCCTGATAATCTCATCGTGCAAAGCTTTCGCAGTTTGCAGATGGGCATATGCCATATTTTCAAAGTTAACAGAGATGAACTGAGACGGACTAATGCCGGACTCCGTAAGCTCTTGTTTAATCAATTCCAACATGACCGACTTACCGCAACGTCGAATACCGGTCATGACTTTAATCAGCTCAGATCCGATGAACGGACGAATGCGGCTCATATACATTTCGCGTTTAATCATGAATCGCATAGCCCCCTTTCTTGCGGCTGATCACAGCATATCACAGTTACGATTGAAAAACGAGGCTAAAAACTCTAATATGTCAGATATAACTGATAAAAGCCAAACAAAAACGGGGTTTATCAGTTACATCATAGAATATGTATGTAATGGTACGAGGTGTTAACAGAGGTACTATTATTGATTTTAGCCTCAGCATACCGACATTGTTCAGTAAAGCCACCACCATCGCAGATTTTTAGACGAAGGCGCCCCCGGGTCGTCCCGCCGGCCAAGATTCAGACAAAATTTATCATAGTTGATATAGCATTTTCGGCATATTTTCGGTATAATTCTGAGCGTGATGGGTTCTGGGTCTCTGCTGAACAGCAACCGCCGCATAACTATAGAAATGCAATATAGGCAATAAAGGCATATTGTGCAATTTATTGTCTAATTTGTATTTCACCATTCTCGACCACAGTGCTATCGACAAATGGTCAAAAAAGGAGACAGAAGATGTTCAAACTAAAAGAAAATGGCACGGCAGTTTCTACTGAGATTATGGCCGGTTTAACAACATTCTTTGCTATGGCATACATTATTGTTGTTAACCCGTCAATTCTCAGTCAAACCGGTATGGAGTGGGGCGCAGTATTCCTCGCTACCATAATTTCTTCGATCATCGGCACTCTTGTAATGGGTCTTGTCGCAAATGTGCCCTATGCCCAGGCTCCCGGAATGGGACTCAACGCATTTTTTGTTTATACAGTATGCTTTGCGCTAAAGTTCACATGGCAGCAGGCTCTGTCGATGGTATTTATATGCGGTGTAATTAACATTATCATAACGGTTACCAAACTCCGCAAACACATCATAAAGTCCATTCCGGTCAGCTTGCAGAACGCCATCGGCGGAGGCATCGGCATCTTCGTCGCCTATATCGGGTTACTCAACGTTGGCTTCATTAATTTTGATGCCGGCGTACCGGCGATTTCAATCCTTGACAAACCTGCTCTGTGGTTGTTCCTGATCGGTTTGGTGCTGACAGTTGTACTGACACTTCTGAAATTCAAGGGCGCGATACTCTTCAGCATAATCGTTACGGCAATTATCGGCATTCCCATGGGACTAACCGCAACAGGAGACACGATAAGCTTTACCGAAGCAGTCGCAGCGCTTCCTACGACCTTCGGCGTTATCTTCACAGGCGATGGCCTCGGATCCTTATTCTCCGATGCCGGCAAAATCCCTCTCGTTCTGATCACGATTTTCGCTTTGAGTCTGTCCGATACATTTGATACCATCGGAACCTTCATTGGAACCGGCCGCCGCTCTGGCATCTTCAGCGAGGAAGACGAGAAAGCCATGGAGAGCAGCGCCGGCTTCAAGTCCAAAATGGATAAAGCTCTGTTTGCGGACGCTACGGCAACTTCCATCGGCGCTATCTTCGGTACCTCCAACACAACCACTTATGTGGAGAGCGCCGCCGGCATTGCCGCCGGCGGACGTACCGGCCTCACCAGTGTCGTTGTTGCCATCTGCTTTGCCTTAAGCGCGTTTCTGGCAACATTTGTAAGCGCGATCCCGTCTGCGGCTACAGCGCCCGCATTGGTTGTCGTCGGCATCATGATGATGTCTTCCTTTAATGAGATCAATTGGTCTGAGCTTACGGAAGCTGTACCCGCATTCTTTGCCGGCGTATTTATGGCTCTGTGCTACAGCATCTCATACGGTATTGCCGCAGGCTTTATTTTCTATGTGATCACAAAGCTCTGCAAGCGCGAGGCAAAAGACGTCCATCCAATCCTGTGGGTGTCCGTAGTATTGTTTATTCTCAACTTCGTACTGCTTGCCATTTTGTAAGTTAATCAGGTGTTAGTCTGGAGGCCCCCTCTATTTAACACCATACAACTAAAGAAGCCGCCCTGCTGACTCAACAAGAAACAGGGCGGCTTTTCAATGATTATCGTGTACATTCAGAGCATCCGGCAAATCATGTTTTGTCTCGTTTTTATTTAACAGGATCAGAAATCTTCCTCACGATAAAGTCTACCGGTGGCAGTTCACCCGGCTGCCATAGCCGAATCCGATTTTTTAATCCGGGATCTTCCTAGGACAAAGCAACTCAATGTTATACCGATTCTTTAATTAGGAACTATCCTCATCACCAAGCCAGCCGGCGCTGATCAGCTCGGAGCGGAGCTTCTCCCTGGCGCGGTGGAGCAGGCTGCTGATGCCGCCCTCGCTGCGCTGTCGCTTCAGGGCTGGTTGACGATGCCGACGAAGAGCGGCACATTGCCGGCGCCCTGGACTACTACCAGGAACGGGCGATCAAAGACCATGTCCACTTTATCGCCGGGCGGTGGCAATGCCATAGGATCAGGAATAATTGTATAAGCCGCGCCTGTGACGCCGTCTTCGTCAATCGTCAGCCGCGCCGAATGGAAAATATCTTCAACAAAAATAGGCTTATAGTCGGTAATCGTTGAAAGATCCGCTTCCTCAGGAGAAAACACCTTTTTCACACCCAGCTTTTGCATGGCCTCCCGGAGCGGCATATTATTATCACTCGCCAGATCGAATTTAGGTATTTTCAGATTAACCGTCACAGTTTTTTGTTGAGGGTACGGTTGCAGATAGTTCGTACGAAGCAGGGATTTGATCTGCGGGTCAGAGAGCAGTGAGCTAACCTTTACGCCTTCGTCAGGAAGAATAAACCAGACATGACCCACATCAATCAGACTTTTGCCGATCGCACTAAAACATCCTCCCCAATAATATGGTATGTCTGCAGTTTCGGACATAAAGTCGACCTCAATATCTCCGGCCGGCGCATGGAACTCGCCTTTGGCAGTCATTTGCTTATTAAACTTCTCACCCCAGGTTGCTTTCAGGAAAATAGTTGTCGTTAAAACCAGCTTGTCGAGTTCAGAAAATGCAAATTCATTGACACTGTCTTGCAGCAGGCCGCCGGTCATCTCATTCAGCCAGGATCTGAGCTTTGTTATCAATTCCGGCTTTTGCAGATCGCCCTGAAAAGAAAATGTCCTGTAGATCTCAGCCAATACTGCCATCGCATCTTTTTTTACCTTGACTTCATCATCAATCCAGATCGAACTGCCGAGCACACTCTTGGCAGAGCCGTCATCTACATACTGCGAATTCCAGAGATTGGCCGCCTTGGCGCGCAGTTCCTCCATCGATTTTACATCCAGAGCCGCCAGGATTTCCTCACGGGATGCACCGGCGGCGGATTCGGCCACCATGGCCAGAGCCAGATAGAGATTTGCCGGCGAATACAAATGGTTTCTGCCGTCATCGGCGGCGAGTATTTGCAGATTCATCCGTTCGGTGAAGGCCATCAGCTCATCGTCTACGGGCGGCACTGATTTTATCCGCCGGGAATGGTCCTCCAGCCAGATATCGTATTGTTTCTCATATTGCTCCCACTTCTCTTCGTCCGAATCGGCTGATCCCTCATCCGGGTTAACTTGTCCGGGTTCCGCAACATCGGGGGATTCCTCGTCCGAGTGAGCTTGTTCGGATCCTTCAACCCAGGGATACAAGGGCCTTCTAGCCCGCTCGGGATAGACCGGCTCGGCGAGCACCGTAACCGCATCGGTCCGCCCGGCTTTGCTCCACAGGAAAACGCCGCCGCCGACCAGACAGACAGCGATCATGGCCGCCACAACTCTGAGCCGGACGGGCATCCGCCCCGGTTTTCTATCGATCAACCGTTCTGTCGCCGCTACGAGCTTATCGTCCACCCGGCCGATCGCATCATGGAGTTGTTCCGATCTCATAAGCCATCCCTCCCGTAAAAGGCCAACAGCAACCAAGCTTTACCGCATAATCCCATTGTACTGCAAAGGCACCAAAGGAAAGCCTGAAAGCCTCTTCTCATAACTATACCCGTAAAACGGCGACAAAACGCTTCAGTTGCAGAATAATTAAATATCGTTACCGCTCATTGAAAACTAAGAGCCATTTGTTGTTCTTTATTTCCCATCTGCCCTATGATAAAATCAAGAAAACTTGTATTTCTTTATTTTATTGAATATAGAAGGGAGTAGGGCGATGAATTTAGCAAAGATTTCATCCAATGGCCAAATCACAGTACCGCTTGAAGTGCGTCGAGAACTTGGTCTAAAACCCGGTGATAAAGTTCTTTTCATGCGAAACGAAAAGGGACAAATCACCATCGACAATGCTTCAGCTCAGGCCATTTACAAGGCACAGACTGCTTTTGAAGGTGTGGCTGAAAAAATAGGAGTCACAAATGAAGAGGATGTTCAGGCTTTGGTCAATGAAGTACGGTACGGGAAGTGAAAATACTTGTCGATACCAACATACTAATTTCGGCTATTCTTTTTCCCGCTTCCAAACCGGCCGAAGCCCTTCTCAAAGTATCCGAAGAGCACGAGCTGGTGCTTTGTGAGCAGAATCTTAGAGAGCTGAGGGAGGTCATTAGACGAAAGGAACCGGAATATTCCCAAGATGTAGAAGTGTTGCTCGTAGAGCTTGCTTACGAACTGATTCCAGACTCTTACTATGCTGAAAAGCTCATTCGAGATCCAAAAAATCAACCAATCCTGAATGCAGCTATACTTGCCAATGTCGACTTACTAATCACAGGCGATAAAGATTTTCTTGTTCTGGAATTAGAACAACCTCATTGCATCACAGCGGCTCAATTCTTAGAAAACTATTAATCCAAGTGCGGCATTGGTCTTGATTTTGCCATGAATTCAGAAACAACGACTTTTATGACTGCGACCGAGGAGGCCATGCTGCTATCAATCTCAAAATCGCGACCGGTCTGATTCTCCATTAACAGCCTTAAGCCCTTGATTTTCTCCTCTTCATCCGAGACAATCTCCGCTCTTCCCCAGCCAATCACCGACGCAAATGCCGATCCGTATTCACAAGGGTTATCGCCGCCGGAGATGAGCTCGATATCACAGTCCAGCTCAATACAAACATTTGCATTATTTCTTATCAAAGCCAATTTTTGTCCTGATTCAGCGCTGTGCATAAAAAAGACAAGTGTCCCGTCAACAAGTTCATAACCATAATGGAGCGGCACGATATAAGGATATTCCTGATCAAAAAGACCCAAATGCAAAATCTTCGCCCTTCCGACAATATTCAGGATATCCCTGACCTCCGTAACTTCGCGGTCTTTTCTTCTCATCGGCAACACCTCCAGCCACTTCTAATTAATCTATAATACCAGGCTCCCACAAGTTCTTTACACGTCATATGCAGAAACTAAGTGACCAACCGTGGGGACATGACATTCTGTTCGGATAGATATCTCTTTAACAAGAAAGCGCAAAAATAAGGAAAGGTATAGATCTCGTCGCTATAGCCGATATTGCCGCCGGTAAATTTAATCCCATAATGAATATCTGAGTATTTTCCCCCGTCAATCAAAGTTCTCATCGATTTGGAAGTTCCCCCTTTTGCCTTCACCTCGATTGGTATAAGCGATTCCGCTGTCCTAACGAAGAAGTCCTGCTTCAGGGAAGAATCGCTTCGCTTGTAGTAATAAAGCCTGTATCCACCCTTGATTAGGGCTTCCCCGACAATATTCTCATAGAGTGCGCCTTTGTAGACGCCTAAGTTCCTATTGGCTCTCATATCTTCTTGAGCCTCTTCGTCGAGCATAGCCACAAGCATACCGCTGTCTGCGAAGTAGATTTTATATTTAGTATCGTCGTAGTTTCCGCTAAGCGGTAATTCGGGAAAGTTTAAGCAATAGCAAAGGTTAACAATTCCGGCATCGTCCAACCATTCTATACACCCTCGATAATCACGAAAACGTGCACCGGGTGCGACCTTGGAAATTTGAAATTTCTTGTTGTCCTTAGCAAGCTGGACCGGAATGTGATTGAACACATTTAGTATTCTCGTTTGATCCATGCCCTCGGCATATTTGCGGATATCTTCTTTATAGTCGATAATCAGCTGTCTTTGCAGTTTGAGCGAGCCCTCAAAAGTACCCCTTTCAATGAACTCGCGAACAACCGCAGGCATTCCTCCCAAGATACAGTAGTCGAGAAAAAGCTCGCTGCAAACCGACATTTCGACTTCATTAAACGGTGTGAGGCTCTTCATATGATTGAGCATATCTGCGATAAAGGTGTTCTCGTAGCCCTTTGCCCACAGGAATTCTTCAAAATCCATAGAGTACATCTCGTAATCCGATTTATAGCCAACGCTGTTACTTTCGATTCTACGATAATTTATGCCCAGCATAGAGCCGCTACAGATGATATCAAATCTGCCGTCGGTTTTAAAAAATTTCAGCGCCGTCGTTATATCCGGAAACTCCTGCAGTTCGTCAAAGATTATTAATGTCTCCCCCGCGATAAATTGCTTGGAGGGATCCATTCTGGAAATGTTTTTGACAATATCCTCCGCGCCATATCCGTCTGTTGTAATCAGCTTGTACTTTGGTTCTTCTACAAAATTTATATAGACAACGCTCTTATAATTTACATTGCCGAACCTTCTGATAGATTCGGTCTTGCCAACCTGCCGGGGACCTTTGATAATCAAAGGTTTTCTGTCCGGATTTGCTTTCCACTCTTTTAAGAAAGTATCGATTTTTCGTTTTAAATAAAGCATACATTTTACCACCCTTGTTTTCATTATAGCGGTAAAGGATTCAGAAACCAATCATTTCACAAAAAATGAGGGACTTTAGATCATGTTTACACATTTTTAGAGTGAGTTTTTGCTTTTGGTGCACATTTTTAGAGCGAGTTTTTACGAAATTTGCATTTTATCTCTGAAATTATAGAAGCGCGAAACATATTTGCCTGAATATATACCCTTGTATCAATTGTCTTCGTTAAGATCTAACATTTTGAAGCATAAAGATAATTATTTTTTTAACGAAGGCGCTACCGGGTAGTGTCCAATAAATAGATTTGGTTCGTGGCTACAAATTGGTCCTTGGTTTTGCCAAGCCCTGCCAAGCCCAAAGTATGCTACAATAAGTCTAGACTATCTATTGACATAATTATCCAGAGCTTTTATAGTGATATTTAGACAAATGTCCGTGTGCTAATTGACAAGTAAATATTCGTCTTTTGTGGCTCCGAAGCGGACGAGACTTCGGAGATGGACAAGGGAACCGGGTGCAAGTCCCGGACGGTATCCGCCGCTGTAAGCGCCTGTGCCGTGCTCGTTGATGAAAATCAGTCATTGGGATCTGAAAGTGCAAGAGGATCTTGAGAAGGCAGAGCATGGTCACTTAAGGAAATTATTTCTTTAGAAAGCGTAAGTCAGAAGACCTACAAGAGGTGTTTGCGTACCCTTTAATTGGGAGCAAATAGATATACAGACATATGGCTGTGATGATTTTCTCGTCACAGCTTTTTTTATATTTTAGAGGTAGATGGAAGGATGAACTCCTTAAAAAAGAAAAAGCTACTCAATCTCATAATGGTAGTGGCGATCGTTGCCATAATTATTGCAGTCGTACTCAATATAGGCAGTTTGCAGGGCTGGTTCGATAAGCCGGAGAACGAGCAGCTGACATTTATCTCCAGCGGCAAATCAGGTAGCGTCAGTATTGAGCGCGCAGGCATATCCTACTCGCTTAAGAACGATGTCAATATCAGGGACGGCGATAGGATAGAAACACTGAACGCCTCCACCGTCACGTTGTCTCTGGGCGAAACGAACTGCGTTAGGCTGGAAGAGAACACACAGACAAGCATCATCCTTCAAGCTCGGCACTCTAGCGGATCATCTGCTGACTCTACCGGAGAAAAAAAGCAGGCAAATGTAAGCCCGCAGGAGTATGTAGTTTTCGATCTTACGCAGGGAGAAGCCTTTGTGGATATGTCTGCTGAAGGTGGCTTCTGTGTTCTGCGCCTGGATGGCGGGCCGGATGCCGTAACAGCTGCCAGGGAACAGGAGCAGCAGCAGGAGAGCGAGGCAAAGCCCGCCACGCAGAATAAAAAGGAGAATGCGACATGCTAGGAGTAAAAAAGGCACTTGCACTTATTATGGTTCTGGCTGCGCTTTTCGCCATGGCCGCCTGCGCCCAATGGGATACAGTGGCGTCAAGCGACGACGAACAGCTTGAGCTTGATTACATAGAAAACGAAAACGCGGCGGCAAACGCGCCTGAGGCTAGCAAAAGACCATGGTATGTGTGGATTAAGGACGCGTTCAGCTTCGGCAACGTGCCAAGCGTGGATAGGCCTGCTGCGCAAACACCAAGCTCTGCTCCCGACAATGTAAAGGAATTTTACGAGCTGGGCACAGCGCCTGACGGGCGCCCACAAAGGAGCGACAATACACCCGTACCTGAGTCAAGCGCGGCGGTCACTCCCTTCGCACCAAAACCCAAAACCGAAAAGCCGGACGGAAAGCAAATCCACGAGCCGCAGGCCTCTATAACACCCGCGCCTGTCCAGACGGCAGAACCCAAGAAGGACACCGTTACCATGCACATACGCTGCGATACGGCGGTAGCCAACGGAATGCACCTTGAGGCCAAGTGGGCGGGCATAGTTCCCGCATCAGGCTGCATACTTGACACCACAACATTTGAGATAAAAGACGGCGATACCGTGCTTGATGTGTTGAAAATGGCGCGTGACAAATTCAAGTTGCATATGGAATACTCCGGCGGATCCGGCAGCGGCGCATATGTGGAAGGCATCAATAACCTTTATGAGTTCGACGGCGGGCGCTGGAGCGGATGGATGTACTGTGTGAATGATTGGTATCCAAACTATGGCTGCGGCGTGTATTTCCTAAAGCCCGGCGACAGGATCGAATGGAACTACACCTGCGATCTCGGGCTTGACCTGGACCCGACATGGTATGCAGGTGCACAGGAATGGAAGGATACGCATGAGTGATATGAGGATGCGCTATTTTAACAATCTGCATCCGGCGGTGAGTATGAGCTATTTCATAACTGTGCTCGCCTTTACGCTTGCTTGCTTTCATCCTGTTATGGCAGGCCTGTCGCTAATGGGCTCAGCGGCTTTCAGCTTCAGGCTTAGGGGGAAGAAGGCGTTTTTTGCCACCCTGCGCTTTATTGCGCCCATGTTTTTGTTCATAGCGATCGCAAACCCGCTTTTTAACCACCGGGGTGTAACGATGCTGTTTCTGCTGTTTGATCAATGGATAACCCTTGAGGCGATACTTTACGGCCTTGTTTCAGCCTGCACGCTATGCGCGATAGTTATGTGGTTCACCTGCTATCAGGAGGTTATGACCAGCGACAAATTTCTTTATTTATTCGGAAAGCTCGCGCCCGCCACGGCACTTCTTATCACCATGACACTACGCTTCGTTCCTGAACTTAAACAAAACGCGCGGGAGATAAGGAACGCCCAGAAAATGCTCAGAAACGAGGACACGCGCCTTTTTCAAAAGCTTGGCACGGCCATGCGCAATCTCTCCGTGCTTCTCACAATGAGCATGGAGAGCGCGGTTGGGACCGCGGATTCCATGAAGGCGCGGGGATACGGCGAAAAACGGCGCACCACATTCCATCTGTTCCGCTTTGACGGACGGGACACGCGGGTGCTGGCGCTTATGCTGACGCTTGCGGGCATATGCTTTGCGGGCAGAATATACGGCCATGGCTATATGGAGTTTTACCCTGCCATGACTGCGGCCGTCATGGGAACGCCAAGCGTCACGATGTTTGTCGTGTTCGGTCTTCTCATGGCGTTGCCCACATTTTTGGAAGCAAAGGAGACGGTCATATGGCGCTCGTACGGTTTGAAGAGCTGAGCTTTGCTTATCCCCATGCCCGGCAGCGTGCGGTGGACCGCTTTTCACTATCCATTGAGGAAGGCGAATATGTGGTGCTCTCCGGACCTTCGGGTTGCGGCAAAACCACGCTCCTTCGCCACGCCAAGCCGGAGCTTATCCCCGCGGGCGCGCGGGAGGGCGCGGTCTATTTTGAGGAAAAGCCCCTTGGCGAGCTTGAACCGCTGGCGGCGGCAGCTGATATCGGCTTCGTGCAGCAAGACCCCGATAACCAAATAGTAACCGACTTCGTGTGGCACGAGCTTGCGTTCGGGCTTGAAAATCTTGCGTTGCCTGTGCCGGTCATCCGCAGGCGGGTGGCCGAGATGGCGGCGTTCTTCGGCATGGAACCCTGGTTCCGCAAAAGGACGGTGGAGCTTTCTGGCGGGCAGAAGCAGCTGATCAACCTCGCCTCCGTCCTCGCCATGAGCCCCCGGCTTCTCATATTGGACGAGCCCACCGCCATGCTCGACCCCCTTGCGGCACGGAACCTGCTGGACACCGTGCGTCGGGTGAACCGTGAGCTTGGCGTTGCAGTGCTGCTGACGGAGCACAGGCTCGAGCAGGTTTTCCCCGCCGCCGACAGGGTGGTCATAATGGAGCGCGGACGCCTACTTTCCTGCGGCGCGCCGCAGGAAATAGCCCGGACGCTGGGCACGCAAATGGGGCAAAGCCGTGTTTGGCTCGGACTGCCCGCGACGGTGCGCATATTTGCGCAGCTTGGGGCGGAAAGGCTGCCCCTCACTGTGCGGGACGGGCGAATGGCCCTGAAGGGTTATCTGCGGGACAAGACCGTTCCGGCGCAAGCGGAAAGCATAAAGAAGGCGAGGCCTATTAAGCAAAAGCCCGTGCTTTCGGCCCATGAGCTTTGGTTCCGCTATGGCGAGACTGAAAGGGACGTTCTGCGCGGGCTTGATATAAGCCTTTACAAGGGCGAGCTTATGTGCCTTTTGGGCGGCAACGGCGCGGGCAAAAGCACGCTCCTTCAGGCGCTTGTTGGCACGCAAAAGCCCTATCGGGGTAAGGTGAGCGCCTTAAAGGGCGAAAAGGTGTGCATGCTGCCCCAAAACGCAAAAATGCTGTTTGTAACGGATACGGTAAAAGGCGAGCTCCTTGACTGTGCGGAAGACGACGAGGCCAAGGCAGCCGACATGGCGGACCGGCTGGAGCTTACTGCCTTGCTTGCGCGGCATCCCTACGATCTGTCCGGCGGCGAAACCGAACGGCTGGCTATTGCAAAGCTCCTGCTCCGGGATGCAGATGTGCTGTTGCTGGACGAGCCTACCAAAGGTTTGGATGCCTCTGCCAAGCAAAGTCTTGCGGAGCTTTTGCAATCCCTTTGCCGGGACGGCGTCTCTATTTTGGTTGTAACGCATGATGTGGAATTCGCAGCACGCTACGCTGATCGCTGCGCCCTCATGTTTGACGGAGAAATCCTGTCTGAGGATGAACCCCACGCTTTTTTTGCTGAGAACCGTTTTTATACAACGGACGCGAACCGCGTCGCTCGCGAATATTTCCCAAACGCCATCACGAGTGAGGAGGTGATCGCCCTGTGCGAAAGCTGTTCGTAAGGGCGCGCACTAAGGCCACCGCCGTCATCATGGCGGTGCTGCCGGTGCTGCTCGTGGCGTTCGGATATTATCACGGCCACAGGTCGCCCGTGAACGTGGTCGGGAAGCGCACGTTTTGGGATTATGTGATACTCAATTCCGACATACTGCTGGGGCTTGTATTCCTCGCGGCATGCTCCATCCCCTTCGTCCTCGTGTTCGACAGGAAGAAGCCCAAGCCGCGGGATATGATACCAATGGCAGTCATGGCGGCGATAGGCGTCGTGGGACGGACAGTATTCGCCGTCATACCCCTGCCAAACTTCAAGCCGGTGTCCGCCATAGTCATAATTACGGGCGTGGCCTTCGGCCCGGAGGCGGGGTTCATGACAGGGGCTCTGACGGGCTTTGTTTCGAACTTCATATTTGGGCAGGGGCCGTGGACGCCGTGGCAGATGTTTTCGTGGGGGCTTATCGGCTTCATAGCGGGGCTTTTGCAGAACGGGGGCTTCTTTGCAGGGGGCAGCAAGCGCGAGCGTTTCACCTCCCCGATATGGCAAAGGCTCTGCCCCGCGAACACCAACCGGGGGGACTTGCTTTATTTCGCCCGTCGCATTGCGGACAAGGCGCCTGTCAGGCTTTGCATGTACGGTCTTATAACAGGCTTTTTATACGGCTGGATCATGAATCTGTTCTTTATTGTGGGTTATATTTCGCCCATAACATGGCAGACGGTGGGTGCGGCGTATGTATCGAGCTTCACGTTCGATTTGAGTCACGGAGTATGCACATTCCTTGTGCTGTGGACGCTTGGTGAACCGTGGATAAAAAAGCTTGAGAGGGTCAAGGTGAAGTTTGGCCTTGTGGCGGAGGAACAGAATTGTGCTTTGCCCCCGCCGGAGGGGCCAAGTTATACGGAATTTGGCGCCATGGAGGAGGAAGCGTGGTAGCGATAACGGAAAAGGATTGCATCATACGCGTCGAGGGGCTCAAAAAATACTATACCGTGGGCGCAAGCACCGTCAGGGCACTTGACGGGGTGGACATAGCCGTAGGTAAGGGCGAGTTCCTATGCATAGCCGGGCGCAGCGGAAGCGGAAAATCCACCTTGCTCAACATGCTTGCAGGACTTGAGCTGCCTACGGCGGGCACGGTGCAGGTGACCGGCAAGCGGCTTGAACGCATGAGCGAAAGGGCAAGGATACGCTTGCGGCGGGACGACATAGGCTTCGTATTCCAAAGCTATAACCTTATGCCGCAATATACGGCGCTTGAAAATGTGGCGCTGCCGCTTGCGATACGCGGCGCGCCGCTGAAGCTTAGGAAAGCTATGGCGGAAGCTTTGCTGGTGCGCGTGGGATTAAAAGAGCACATACACCATAAGCCGGGCGAGCTTTCCGGAGGGCAGCAGCAAAGGGTAGGCATAGCCAGGGCTGTTATAGCCCGCCCGCCCATAGTGCTTGCAGACGAGCCCACGGGCAACCTGGACACGAGCACGAGCGAGGATACGATGGAGCTTTTGACGGGTCTTTTCCGGGAAAAGGGGACCACGTTCATACTCGTATCCCACGACCCGGAAATGAGGAAATATACAGACCGGACGATAACCTTAAGCGACGGTAAGATCAGCAACACATCAGCGGAGGAATAAAACAAGTGAACAGAATTTTGAAGAAGATCACGGCACTTATGATCGTTGCGACACTGGCATTGACATTTGCAATGCCCGTGTTTGCGGAAAACGGCGGAGAAACGTCCGCGTCGGAGAAATCGCAGGCCACCACAAACACGTCCGCACCCGACATACCAGTAGTGGACGAAGAACCGAACACGGACATCGTGGTGATACCCAGCAACGCAAACGCGCTGGTGCTTATGGATGTAGGGGCGCAGAGTCCCAAGGGTGTTCCGGGAGAAGTTGTAACGATAGTTCTGCCGGTGGCGGTGAACCGCGAATATTTGCCCAGCGAAAGGTATATGCTCAGAAACATAACCATATCACCCAAAATACCCAATGATATGTCCGTATCCAATTGGCCGTTCGATCTCATAAACGCCAGCTATACGCGCCATCTTGACGATATGTCGTATAACTCCACGGCAGAGGTGTACTACGATTTCCGCATAAGCGAGTTCGCAACAAAGGGCGTGTACCCCGTGAACTTCGAAGTAAACGCGACTGTGTGGCGGTATGATGACGTGAACGGGACTTCCATCACAGAGGACGTTACGTTCAACCTTTGCGTATATATAACACTTATGGGCGACGGCAGCGAATCTGGTGTTACAACCAGTTTCGGCCCGTTGCAGATAGCCGCGGCCGATCAGTCCGGCGTGTCCGAAGCCCCCATATTGAAACCCAAGCAGAATGTTACGCTGCGCGTGCCTATAGTGAACAAGGGCGGCGTGCTTACAAGCGTGACCATATCCCCCGTTATATCCAATTCTCTTGATGAGTTCCCGTTCATAGCGGAGAACATGAACTACGGCCGGTATTTCGAACGCTGGGAGTCCGGCGGCATAGAATATGTTGAATATGATTTCACCGTTTCATATTACGCCACCAGCGGCAACAAACATGTGAAATTCCTTGCGACCTATTATGAAAACGGCGAACCGCAGCAATGCACGTTTTCAACGAACGTATACATAACAAACGGTTACGTTGCGCCAATTCCGCCGATAGAAAAGGTGGAAACGGCCATGTCCGTAATGGTATCCGGCTACAGGCTGTTCGTAAACGGAGCCGAGGTATCTGGTCTTATGGCGGGGGACGACGCAACGCTACGTCTGATGCTTATAAACAACGCCAAGCATGATACTGCGCTCAAGAACGTTGCAACGCTTTCGCTTGCCGATTCAAACGGGCTTACGCTTAGCGTGGGCAGCAGCGACGCGGCGTATGTGAGTGTTTTAGGGCCTGGCGAGACGGCTGAGGTTGAGTTTAACATATCCGTAAAGAGGGACGCCGAGGCAGGTTTTTCCACAGTCGGCGTGAATCTTACATATGAGAACAGCGACTCGATAGCCGGCAAAGCGGCGCAGACGATAATGATACCCGTAAGCCAGCCTATGGACATAGTCATAGACGCGCCCGTAGTATACGGCAAGCCCACGCAGGAAACGCCCACGTCTATGAATCTTAACATGGTGAACATGGGCCGCGGCAAGGCGCTCAACGTAAGGATACTTGCACTTGATGGCATCTCCATGGCGGAAAGCTACTATGGGGGCGACCTGCTGCCCGGCGGCACGCTGAGCGCGGATTTCCAGGTGAACTGCACCAAGATAGGTGAATTCACGGCCAAGCTGCTCGTGCAGTATGAGGATGCGAACGGGCAGCAGTATTCGCAGGAAGTACCCGTAACGCTGAATGTTGAGGAAGCTAAGCCCACGACCAGCGATGCCGCGCCAACAGGCGACGGGACGGATGTTGATTCAACCGACACAAGGAAAGGCGAACTGCCGTGGTGGGCGTGGCTTTTGCTAGGGCTGGCGATAGTGGCGATAGTGATAATAGCGATAGTATCGTCCAGAAACAAGAATAAGAAGTTCAAAGACGATTACAACGGCGATATGAGAAGAATGAACGGTGGTAAAAGGGCATGACATTCTTTGATTTATTCCGCTATGGCTGCATAAATCTGTGGCGGCGAAAATCAAGGACGGTGCTTACGGCGCTTTCCATGACCATAGGGGTCATGTGCGTGATAGTACTTATTTCCGTTGGTCTTGGCTACGAAGCAACCTACCGTGAAAGCATAGAACAACTGGGCAGCCTGACAAAGATAGACGTAACGCCCGCCGATCGAACGCTGCTGGATAAAACGGCGCTTTTGAACAAAAAGGCCGTGAACGCCTTTAAGAATATAGAGGGCGTGGAGGCGGTGACGCCGGTGGTGCAGAAGAGTGCGTATATAAAGTGCTCTAACCTTGTGAACATGGTACGCATATACGGTATAGATGTGAGTACGGCGGGCAGCTTTCAGATAGCGCCCGAGCGCGGGGAGGCTCCGGGGGAGGGGACGCGGCTGCGTCCGGACGTGATGTTCACCGACGATGTGGCGGCAACGTTTGCCGATGCTAAGAACGACTGGGCGGCGGCAGTGGATGCGGACGGCAATGCGCTGATAGACCCGCTGGCGGCGAAAATAAAGCTGACGTTTGACTATTCAAACCTTTCGGGCGAACAGCAGGCGGACAGCGACGGCCGCGCACTGCCGACGGGCATTTTCTATACACTCAACGTTACGGGCATATGTTCCACACTGAACAACACCTATTCAGCGGCAGCGTTCATGGACTTCGACCGGCTGAATGAGCTGATAGACGCAAACTCGGACTACCTTGGTATAACAAAGGACGAAAAGCAGCTGGCGGAGGAGGAGAATGATGACCCGACGTATGAGCTGGTATGGATAAAGGTGAAAAAGGTTCAGGACGTGCAGAGGATAGCGAAGCTTATACGAAACAGCGGACTTTCGGTTTATTCACTAAACGACATGCTGGAAACCGTGCGGATGCAGTCCCGCCAGATACAGGGAATGCTTGGTGCGATAGGCGCGGTGGCGTTGCTTGTGAGCGCGATAGGCGTCGCGAACACGATGATGATGTCCATAACCGAGAGGACGAAGGAAATAGGCATACTGAAGGTGATAGGCACGCCGCTGGGCAGCATATCGGGCATGTTCCTGGTAGAAGCGCTGATACTTGGCATATTGGGCGGCTTATTCGGCCTCGGGCTGAGCTACATTGCACAGAAGTTTCTGCCCGTACTGTTTGAAAACATGCAGGTGCGGAGCATTATCCCCGCTTGGCTTGCGCTTGCCGGCGTGGCGCTGGCCGGCGTAGTGGCGCTGATTGCGGCATTTATACCGGCGCAGAGGGCTATGCGTATCTCGGTTAACGCTGCACTGAGGGCGGAGTGAAACAGGAGGTTAGGATGAAAAAGCTCGTTGGCATATTGACGGTCGCTGCATTGCTCCTGACGGCTGGCTGTGCCTGCTCCGCCGGGAACGATAACCCTGCAGGTGTGACAGAAGGCCCGGATAGCTCCGCAAAGCTTGAGCCGATCTACGCGCCGGTGCGGGCGGACAGTTTGACGCCCCTGTCGGCAAAGTCCGCCGCTGGAGAAGCCATTTTTACCGTGTCGAAGAACCTCGGCGGGCAGGAAACGGGACTGACATGGTGGATAATGCTACCCTACATTGCTGAGGATGAGCGTGCCTCTGTCGAGGTGACGGTGACGCTTCCCGAGGGCTGCACCATAGATGAGGCCAAATGCAACGGCTTGCTTGGTGCTGACGATGATGTTTACACCATCGACCTGTCCGTATGGCGGCCCGCGTTAACAGTGACTGACGGCGAAGGCAGCCGGGAATGGGTGTTCCGCTTCCTTAAGGAGGGCGAATCATGAAGAGGCTTTGCTTGGGCATGGCGATATTGCTCTGTGCACTCCAGTTGTGCGCCTGTGCCGGGGAGAAGAACCCTACCGTTGATACAGCCCCTGCCACCGACGCGCTGACGGACGGCGAGACCCCGCTTTCCTCGGACGACCCGCTGGCGATAACGGGCTTCGTCATCGGCGAAAGCGTGGGCGAGGCCAGGGCCGTGACAGAAAAGGGCGAGACCCGCTATGTGATATATATCACGCTGCCCGTAGACACGGACTTCAAGCGTTGTATCGCCAACATAGAGCTTGCGCCGGGCGCGTCCGTTTCCTCGCAAAGCCCCTGCGTGGTGGATGACCTTGGCGGGCGGCCTGTACTGAATCTGACGCTCGACCCGAGGACGCTTATCGTAGTGAACGGGGCGAAGGAACGTGCTTATGAGTTTGAGATAGGACTTGGATAAACAAATATATTTTATTCAAACCAGGCAACCAGGGAGCGAGGTGATGTAAATTCAATGATGGCTCCATTGGGGTGATGTGTGCGCATTTGCGCAAATCTAAGGATAATCGTGTTTTTTGGAAGGAGGAACAAATGAAGAACATGAAAAAACTATTGGCCGTATTGCTTACTCTCGTAATGGTGTTCTCGCTTTGCGGCGTTGCAACGGCAGAAGTAGGAACCAGACCGACAGCACGCACTGAGGTGACCTCGCTGGCGGGAATATCCTCCGTTACTGTTGGTGGCACGACTGCATATTACGAGTATGACAACAATACCGGCTCCGATGTCAAGTATATCAGAGCAATGGTTCCGGCAACCGTATCATTGGAGGATCTGCAGGCTATAACCGTTGTTATAACCACAACAGGCGCAACCCCCACTGTGACGGGCACGGCTGCTGTAACTCCAACATCAACCAGTGGCAATGCCTACACCTATACGCTGAACCTGCTGAACAACAGATATTCGGTTGCCGTAAGCGGTAATACGTATTATCTTGCAGCGGGCTTTGCAGGTCATGTTGCCATTGACGAAAACGATACGCTGGGCGTGCACGCAGTCACGCTTAACAACAATACGGTAAACGCCTACGGCGCTGTTGCGCAGAGCTATTATGTTGGAAACGGATACTACCTCGATAACAACTACCTGTGGACGGATACAGCCACCATGCTTTATTACATCGGTGGCAGCTATACCTATCAAGGTTCCGGCAATACTATTCCAATGACACTTTCTCTTTCCGCAGGCACTTCCGTTGTGACGGGGGGGTGCGTCATTGTTAATGGTACGAACTATTATTATAACATGGGTGCGGCTGCTCCCACATTCAGCATTACAAACGGCACGGCGTCCAGACAATATAGCATATCAGCTGTACTGAACCCCGCTACTAGCTTCAGAATATCGGCAAGCACATATGCCATCGATTTCACTGAGCTGGAGAATGATCCGAACTACGGCGGTGTGTTCACAAGTAATATCGATGAAATCGCAACAGCATTAGCTGCTTACTATGCTACCAATCCGATTTTCAGCACCTCGGCCAGCGTGATGGACGTTATGCTGGCCTTCATCGATTTCGCAGAAGAAGAGGGCTTATTCAGCTATACCACTTCATGCAGTGCCACGTATCTTTCCATGCTTAACGGCCTGGGTGAATTTAGCGCCGGCCCCCTGTCCGGCTGGTGCTACATGGACGGTGTGTATAGTCCGACGTGTGAGGTTCCCATGGTAGGCGCAGCGGATTATCCGCTGGGCAATGCGGCGCGGTTTACATGGTTTTTGACCACTGACTACACGTCTCACTTCTAAGCGACAGAAGTGACGTTGCGGCGGTTTTTCCGCCGCACCCGTATGAGGCAGATGGGCGCATGAACCCGGATTTCCGCCAACAAACCAAAGGCAAAGGGGGTATATATGAAAAAGAACTCACTGTTAAAAAGAATACTCGCGACTGTACTGACCGCTGTAATTGCGCTCAGCCTGCTGCCGACCGCCGCGCTGGCGTGGGACAACGATGATTTGACCTCGACCACCTGGCCGTATCTTGTCGGCTGGACGGGCGGTTCCGCCTCACCGTATGGGAATGTTTTGTCCGTGCGCGATGCCGCAGGGACGCTTTACAGTACAACTGCCATGGGCGGCGGAGTGCTCGACATAATGCCCATACTCAATGTGCCGAGCGGCGGCAGCACGACTTTCGCCCCGGAGTCGTTTTATACCGACCGGGCAGGAACCAGGAGGCAGCCGAGCACGTTTACCGCGCTCGAAAGCCTTCCCGCGGATCACTCCAGGCCGGTCAAGTATTATGTCCGCGCGACGGACGGGCGCGGCTATCCCATGTTCATCATGGCGCAGGAAGACCGGGGCGGGAGGCAGAATACCGAAGATGAAAAGGCGGCCATCATCGACTATGTGCTTGACCCTCTGCTGAATATGCTGCAGCAGTATAATATTAAAATGGAGGCGCTTTATCAGGCGAGAAAGACGGGCAGCCTTGCCGTCGGGGATTATCACCCTGTTCACGCCAATCTGCTGTACTACCTTGGAAAGAAGATGCTCTCCTTCAATTTTGGCAGCCTGCTGGACGACGACACTTCCGTCACCCTGTTCACGGACTTCGACTGCTTTGACGCGGCTGCGCCAACGGAACTGCGCTCATTGCTGGAACAGTTTGCCAGAAGGGGCGCGATAAGATACTTCAGCAGAGACTACTATGAAGCCTTGCTCGAGACCGTCGCTCCGTTCTACCTTGATTATGTGGAGCAGAACCGAATCGCCAAGCCTGTTATAGACTCCTACGCCGTAGGCAGCTCCAAGGGCATAGTTGACGCCGCCAGTAAGACCATTACGATTCGTTTCCCTGCCGGCACTGATTTGGGCAGACTGCCTGCGCCCGTGATCGGCACGACCGGCTGGCTGACGGTGAAGCTAACGGCAGGCTCTTTTGAGAATAAAAAGTTACTGTACACCGTTACGCCATATGAGGAAAGCACGGGCATTAAATACGATGGCGTGTTAGATACCTATGGCTTCAATAAGGGTGCAGACCTTTCCGCATTATGGCAGGTAAAAGTTGAAACCGGCGACCCGTATAACCTCGTGTCCTCCTTTGCCATAAAGACAGAGGACGGTGTGACCCGCTACGGCAAGATAGATGAAACCGCTAAGACCATTACGCTCAATCTGCCGGTGGGCACGGATTTGACCTCCCTTTCTCCGGTCATCGACCATACGGGCACGCATACAAGCATGGACGCGGGCAATATCGACTTTACGGAGCCGCAGACGCTCACCGTATCTAACAGTGATTACAGCCTGGCAACGGATTATACCGTCACCGTCACGGCGCAGAAATCCGCCGAGTGCGATATACTTTCATATAAAATCGGCGACGCTGTGGGTACGGTAACCGATGCAAATATAGCCATAACCATTCCTTACGCCACCGACCTTAGCACAACGGAACCCGTAATAGAGTTAGCCGAGTTTGCCGCTCTTACCGCAAAGCCGGACACGGTTGCCGTTGGTGACAACTCATATACCGTCACCGCCGAAGACGGAACGACAAAGACCTATACCGTGACGGTTACCCGCACCGCTGCCGCTACCGGCAGCAGCATCCTCTCATTTTGCTACGGCTCTGCCGGCGGCACGGTGGACGAGCTAAGCGGAACCATCAACATGACACTGCCGGCGGGCACGGGCAGCACGTTTGCCCCGACAATTGAGGTTTCGCCCTTTGCGACGGTTGCTCCGGCGTCCGGCACGGCGCAGGATTTTTCGAAGCCCGTCACCTATGTCGTTACTGCCGAAAACGGAGCACAGAGCACTTACACTGTTACCGTAAGCTTCAGCGGAACCGTCGCTGAAAACGAATATAAGGGCGATCTACAGCGCGTGGTGGGCAACATCATCTCCCGTTATCGCACCGAGGCTGAGGACGACTGGGAATGGATGGATTTGGGCTTCTATCAGAACAGCCTCGCCAACGACAGCGACGAGTTCAGCCTGGCGGACTGTATCGGCGGACTGGATACCTCCACAAACGTCGCCATGACCAACATCGCACGTAAGATCATGACGATGACCGCGCGCGGCTTCAACTGTTCCAACCTGGCGCAATATAATGGCGGGGCGCCGTATACGGACAGCAAGGGGAATAGCGTGGATGACCTTGCCGCCGTGCTTTATAACTATGCGGGAAGTTATACCATAAACGGCCCGGTGTTTGCACTTATCGCACTGGATATGGGCACCTATACCATACCCGAAAACGCCGTTTGGACGAGGGAGGCGCTGCTTGAAGTGCTTCTGAATCACAAATATCTTTCCGACGGGTTCGATACGGATATGGTAGCGGGCATCATGTACGCCATTGCTCCCTACCGCACGGATCCGGTATACGGCGCAAGGGTGCGGTCAAAGCTGAACGAAGGGCTTCAGATAATCATAAACAAGATGGACGCCTCGAATTATTCCTTCAAAGCATGGGGGGCCGTGAACAGCGAAACAGCCTCGTGGGTCATTATGGCGCTGTGCTCCATGGGAATAGACTGCCATGTTGATCCCCGCTTTTCGGACGGGGCAGGGCACAGCGCCCTGCAGTACTGGATGGACAACTTCGCCAATGTGTCCCGCGGGTATTTTCACCACACTTCCGGCGTGCAGAATAACGCCATGGCAACCTATCAGGGCTGCTATGCCGCACAGTGGTATTTGAACTTCCTTGAGCGCGGCGGTCAGGGGAGTCCCTACTCATTGTATTACCGGCGGTTTGATTTCTCGCGTCAGCTTTCTGCGGACGCATCTATCACCGCCTTTGAAATAGAGGGGAAACAGGGCGTTATCACCGAAGGCGGCGAGGGCGGCAGAAACACCATCGCAATCACGCTGCCCGAGGGGATGTCCCTTGCGAATATAACGCCTGCCATCACCTTTGCGGAGGGCGCTGCGCTCGTTGCGCCCACGCTGCCGGTGACTTTCGTTGCGGGCATTGAACAGCCGTTCACCGTGCTTGCCGAAGATGGTGTAACGCAAAAAACCTATTATGTCACCGTGCTCCTTGAGGATATCGGCGCATCCGGTGCGGAGATAGACGCCAACAGCATCACAATCCAGAACAGCGTGCTCAATCCCCGGCAGATTCTCGGGCGGACGCTGACGGAAAACAGGGAGCTTGGTACCACGGATCTTCTTTTCACGGTCACCGAGGGCACGGATGTTACAAAGCTATACCTCTCGGCGTCTTTATCCTATGGCGCAACCGTCACCCCGGCGCTGGACGGCAAGACGCTGACGGACTTCTCCGACTGGGTAACATTTGTTGTAACCTCCGAAGACGGCACAAATACACATACATACCGCATAAAGGTTGTGGCGAAGGCGCAGGCGGAGATTACACGCTTCCGCGTGCAGGCCGGTGGAATTTGGTATGACGGCGTGATTGATAACGATAAGAATACCGTCACCGTCACCGGAGTGGACGATTCAAACCTTTCGTCGACGCGGCTTGTAACGGATATCGACTTCACGGGCAAAACCTGCTCGCCGACCTCCGGTGCGGCAACGGACTTTGCTTCGGCGGCGACATACACGCTCTCCGGCGACAATGACCTGGCATCGAGAAGCTATACGGTGAGCGTACTCAATAAAAGCGGCAGTCCGATCACAGCGTCAGGCAGCGACACGCCTATTACACCTGCTGCGGGGCCGCAGATCACTGGATTCAGCGTATTAGGCGTTGAGGCCGTCATAGACCAAGTGCTTTGCACCATCGAAGTGACACTGCCAAACGGCACGGATGTCACCATGGTCACCCCCACTGTGACAGTTTCCTCGGGCTGCGTGGTCAGCCCCGTATCCGGGGAGGTCGTGAACCTCGCCGTGCCCGTAACGTATACGGTCACCCTCGGCACGGAGGTCAAGTCCTATACCGTGAGCGTAGTGTACGAGCGCAGCATATCCCAGCAGCTTTGGGACGAGGTGACGGAAGACAACACCCTGACCGACCATCAAGTGAGCCGTGACCCCCATGGACTTCCCGGCGGCTGGGATCACCGGTAACAGTAATACCGCTTAAAAGCGTTCTACAGATAGATTTGATAACACGAACGGAGGATATGAAAATGAAAACGAAAAAGCTGTTGATCTTATTGCTTGCGGCAACTCTCTGTCTTGGGTTGCTGCCGACAGGCGCGCTTGGGCTTTCGGCGGAGGTAAAAGCGGAAACGGTTGATTGGCCTCAAGTGACCAAGCTTGACCTTGGAAGCAGCGAATTAAACTGGGTCAATGTTAAAGAAAATTTTACAAGTGTGCTTAAGGACTATAAGATAACCCAGTATCCGGAAAAGGTTAAAAGGCCGCCAACAAGTCAGTGGCAGAAGTATGATGTTTATGATATTGGCGAAATAGTGCTTTATGTTGACAAACTACCGGCCGAAGAAGACTACTTGGACCCCAATACAAAACCTAGTGCCAATTTTAAACCCCTAAATTCTGAGATAAAATGGGAAAAGGATCCAAGTGATTTCGTTGATTATTTCAATGGTTTTTCGCTGTTGATACTAAATAGAGACAATGTTTATAGCTCTAGTTACAATAGATTTTTCGCGGATAGTTCAGGCAGCCGATATGCATATAAGTTATCGCTCCAAAAAGCGGAAACGGTTGATTGGCCTCAAGTGACCAAGCTT
>JGI24710J26742_10001197_pt1 | contig 24052 bp, 23 predicted proteins | sample BioPla2DNA2_FD_26742 | JGI IMG/M metagenome (IMG submission 26742) | reverse complement strand
GAAACCGTTTCGTGTATTTCTTGCTTCGCAAGTTACTCAAATTCATTAACGAGTTCATGTTATCTTACACTGTTCACTTTTCAAAGTCCATATCCGCCTGTTTTAAGCCTTTGACGGCTCTCATCAAAGCGACTTTTATATACTACCACGATGTTTTTGTTTTGTCAACACTTTTTTAAAAACTTTTTTTATTTTCTTGTTTAATCTACAAGATATCAGTTTTATTAAGTGCGGCACATCAGTGACAGCTTTAATAATATATCATCTACTTCGCATTCATTCAAATCTCCAACTATATGATTAACCATAATTAAATTAATTTATTAATTTAATCCTCAATTATTCTACAGAATGGTTGAAATTATTAAATAATGCGATATGATAACTAATCCTGATTCAGCTTTTTTAACACAACTGCCTTGTTTCCCTTCTCATTGAATTTTAATTTATCACAAAGCTTCTTTACTATCAGTACTCCCCTGCCGCTTTCTTTTAAGTGCTTAATATCAACCGTATCTTCAATTTCGAAATCCTTCTCAATAAAACTCTTAAAATCAAACCCTTCTCCCTCGTCTTCAATAATAAAAAATGCATAACCGTTTTCGGTTATTCCGATTTTTACCTTTATCCACTTGTTTGTATTATTCTTATTACCGTGAACAATCGCATTCACTATCAATTCATTTAAAACAACCCTTATATCAAATACAATGCTTTCATTTATATAATCATTGCAACCACATAAAAACCCAACTATATCATTAACCAGTTTTCGTACATCACATTTTTCGCTTAGCACCTTTATCTCACAAGTTCTTTTTAACTTCAACTTTCCCTTCTCCTTAATAATATTCACTCAGAATAATAGTTACCCACTACAGTTTTAATGTAAACATTATTATTATTTATCCTTTGCATATATTTGCGATTTGTTAAAAATGTAAAAATTATATGTAAAATACTGATTAAAAACTCAATTCAGTATCCTTCTGAACCGTTCCAGCACCTTTTTTTCAAGTCTTGAAATATACATCTGAGACACTCCAAACTTCTTAGCAATGTCTTTCTGTGTCATGTTGCCAAAGTATCTCATTTGTATAAACTCTTTTTCAGCCTCATTAAATTTATCAATGCTCTTTTTTAAAAAATCCCTGTTTTCTATTTTTTCAAAGGTTTTATCCTCCTGTCCAACGGTTTCGTAAAGCTCTACATCATCGTCCGTGTATGTACTTTTATCAAAAGACTGAATATTGTAAACATTATTGGATTCGATTATCTCCAATACTTTTTCTTCAGTAATGTCCAAATATTCAGCTATCTCATCTACACGCGGAGGCCTTTTCAGTTCTTGGGTTAAGTTTTCCCTTGCATTATTAACCTTGTGATAAAGCTCATAAATTCTTCTTGGTATTCTTATCACCGAGGCCTTATCCCTGAAAAATCTTTTTATTTCACCAATAATGGTGGGGGTTGCAAAACTTATAAACTTTACACCCTTTTGGGGTTCAAACCTCTCCACAGCCTTAATCAAGGCAATAGAAGCAACTTGGTAAATATCTTCATAATCAATGCCACGATTCAGAAACTTTTTTGTAATTATGTCTGCAAGATAAAGGTGTCTGCTTACAATTTCATTCCTTATTTCTACACTTCTGGTCTCTATATATTTTTCAAACAACCCTTCACTGTGCTTGGCATTATTATTTACGCTTTCCATATCCCGTGTCATAACTACTTACCCACCTCAAGCGTTTTGGACATAGACACTATATAATTAGCCTCATTACATAACTCTACCTGATCCATTAACGCATTTATTATATGTATCGCCAATCCGTCCCTCTCAGCGTTAAATATGCACTTTATAGAAGGGTCGTCACAAAAATATTTAACGTTTAAAGCACATTCCGTAACGCCATATACAATGGTATAGCCATTCGCAATCTTACTTCCGACACTGACTATTTTACTGCAAACCTCAGATATTGCAACCTTTATATCCTCAATGGTCTCAATATCAAATCCTATTCTGCTGCAAATTCCAGAAGCAACGAGTCTGGCAAGACTGACATAATCAGCTTTAAACGGCAGAGTAATTTCAATTCTGTCACAATCAGTTCCCACTCTTATCACCTCTACTCAATTGTAAATACTTTATCCAGACCGGTTATAATAAAAAGCTTTTTAATGTTGTCTTTCAAGCCGGTTATAACCATCTTTTTGTCGTATTCCTTGGCTTTCTTTAAAGCTCCTACAAAAATACCTAGCCCTGTGCTGTCAATATAATTTAATTCCTTGCAGTCTATTATCAAATCGGTCTTATTATTATCGACAATATTATATAGATTCTCTTTAAGCTCCTGAGAAGTATAAATATCTACTTCTCCCGAGAGACTCAACTTAACAGAATCGCCAAGATTCTCTTGCCTAAACCTCAAATCATCAGACATGCTAAAACCTCCTTTTTCTTAAATGATATTCAACAGTGTATTTTTTGTATACCGGTTTGCAGTTAATCCTTTGGCTTCATTGTAGGAAATAACAAGATATCCCTTATTGAATAGGAATCGGTAAGAAGCATGACAAGCCTGTCAATTCCTACTCCCAGCCCACCGGTTGGAGGCATACCGTATTCCAGGGAAAGAATAAAGTCTTCATCCATCATATTTGCCTCTTCATCACCAGCTTCTCTCTTTTTAACCTGATTGATAAACCTTTCCCTTTGATCAATGGGGTCATTGAGCTCAGAATAGGCATTGGCCATCTCCCTCCCTGTTATAAACAACTCAAACCTTTCTGTCAAAGAAGGCTCGTCGGGCTTTCTTTTTGTAAGAGGCGAAACCTCAACCGGATAGTCCATTATAAAGGTTGGTTGAACCAGATGCTCCTCAACAAATTCCTCAAACATAAGGTTCAATACTTCACCCTTTGTAAGGTTTTCCTCAACATGAACCTGCTTTTCTTTAGCAACCCTTCTTGCCTCTTCATCGCTTTCAATTTTTGAAAAATCAATACCGGTATACTTCATCACAGCCTCAGTCATAGTCATTCTGTTCCATGGCGGAGTAAGGTCAATCTCCTGTCCCTGATAGGTTATTACCGTAGATCCAAGCACCTCTTTTGCAACCTCCGAGAATAGGTTTTCAGTTAGCTCCATCATTCCCTTATAATCGGTATATGCCTCATAAACCTCCATCAGTGTGAATTCGGGATTATGTTTGATCGACATTCCCTCATTTCTAAACATCCTGCCCATCTCGTATACCTTTTCAAGGCCTCCGACGATAAGTCTCTTCAAGTAAAGTTCCGGAGCAATCCTTAAATATAAATCGATATCCAGCGTATTATGGTGTGTTATAAAAGGCCTTGCTGCAGCCCCCCCTGGAATAGTGTTGAGCATTGGAGTATCAACTTCTAAAAAACCTCTGTTGTCCAAAAATGTCCTTACGGCTTTGATTATTTTGCTCCTTGTTATAAAAGTTCTTCTTACGTCGGTGTTTACGATTAAGTCAACATATCTTTGCCTATATCTTAGATCCATGTCCTTTAAACCATGCCACTTTTCAGGCAATGGTTGAAGGGATTTAGAAAGAAGAGTTACCTCCTTTGCTTTTACGGATATTTCGCCTTTATGGGTTCTAAAAACTTCGCCCTTTACTCCTACTATATCACCAATATCATATTTTTTAAAAATTTCATATGCCTCGGCACCAATTCCATCTAGCCTTACATAAATCTGAATCTTGCCGTCTCTGTCTTGCACATCGCAAAAACTTGCCTTACCCATTCCCCTTTTAGACATCATTCTTCCTGCAATAGAAACATCTTTGCCTTCCATTTCTTCAAAGTTGTCAACTATGTAGCTGGTTGAATGAGTAACTTCATATTTTACGATTTTGAAGGGATCCCTGCTATTTTTCTGAAGCTCGGATAACTTTGCCCTCCTCACCCTTAGGATCTCATTCAAATCTTCTCCTTCTAAGCCGTTGTCCTCATTATTAATAGCCTTGTTTTTTAATTCATTATTTTCCAACATTACAAATCCTCCCAAAATCAAAAAAATTATTTTATATTTCTTTATTGTGCAATTACTCATAAAATAACAGTTTACATTGAATGTAAACTGTTATTTTAAATATTATATATTAATTTAAACTCACATTACAAGGTTTTCCCTCTATTTATTGATTTCCAATATTTTAAATTTAATAATTCCATCGGGTACATCAACCTCTACTAAAGTCCCTTTCTTTTTCCCTATCAAGGCTTTACCCACAGGTGATTCATAGGATATTTTATATCTGCTGGGATCTGATTCTGTAGAACCAACTATATGATACTCTACTTCCTCTTCAAATTCCTTGTCTAATACTTTAACCTTAGAGCCAATGCTTACTACATCTGTTTTAACTTCATCTTCATCTATCACTTTAGCATTCTTAAGCATATTCTCCAGTTGAATTATCCTTCCTTCAACATATGCCTGCTCATTTTTTGCTTCATCATATTCGGAATTTTCAGATATATCTCCAAACGAAAGAGCTTGTTTGATTCTCTCTGCTATCTCTCTTCTTCTTACAGTCTTCAAGTTTTCCAGTTCTTGTTCCAACTTTTGCAACCCCTCATATGTTAGAACAATTTCTTTGTTTTGCATTTGAAGCCTCTCCTTTACTTAGAATTTCGTGTTGATAATATATGCATTTATTTCTTATTTATTCTAAACTGAAAATCACTAAAAACACAAACAGCACTGAAACTACAAAACAGTGCTATGGATAAACTGCAGAGCTAAACAGATGAAAATAATATATGACTAACTCATAAGTAATTCGGCATAAATACTATAGAACAATCCAATTTTTTTATCATTATAGACTACTAATCTCATATTGTCAATAACCAATAATAAAAAAGGAAAAAATGGATTCAATTCATCCTGTAGCTTTTGGTAAGGAAATTATATAGCCTTCCTCTTCAAATTGCTCCGATATACCTTTCATATTATTGTAATCGGCAAAATTTTTAAAAATATTAGTTCTAATATTAAGTTTGTTTACAAAAATGATTTCTGCAATTTCAATCCTGCTAAAATAATTTAAGAACTCTTCATCAATTAATCCCTCCACCCCGGCAGGCAAACCGACATTGATTCGATTAATAACCTCACCTGTAAATTTAACTTGATCGCTTTTCATATCTCCATAATTAATTACCACTGCATTGCATATAATCTTTTTACGGGAAGTAAACTCCCCCAGGTTTCCTATATTTATAAAAACATTTATGCCATCCAGTCCACTTGCTATATCATCTGTAACTCTCACCGACAACCCCGTATCGTCAAAAACATCCTCTATCTCCTTTTGAATCAATTCCTTCTCTTTGGTTATTATAGTTAAGAACTTTGCCAAAGGTGATAGCTGCTTAATAAAGAAATGCAACAGATTTCGGCTGTTTGTATCAAGTATAGCTATGTTAAATTCCCGTATGTTTATATCTCTATTGATGGATAATAACTTTAAAATATTAACCAGCAGCGAGACATAAATAAAATTCCCCGAAAAAGGGTTTTTAATACTAAAGCCATCCATAATTTCATCCGGTGCATTTTGGGGATAAATACACTTTTTGATTGAATTGTCATGACAAACTTTTAAAACCATTTTTTGAATACGTCTGATAGTAAAACGCCTTAATTTCTTCAGCTCATCAAGCGAATAGGGAAGCCTTATAAAAAAAAGACTGAAATCACGGGCAACCGTTATTTTTTTGACTGAATTTTCAGGTAATTCTGTACTGAACAGTCTTTTTATTTTGATGCAAAATAATTTCTTTATTCCTTCCAAGAATGCAAAAATATTCTTCTTTTCCCGTTTGTCATTATCGCAAAAAATTAGAAGGCCTACATTGTTCATCTCCGTATCCCATACCTTTTTTAAGTTGGCTATATATACTAATCCTATTTGATACGGAACCTGAATATTCATAATATATAATCTCAATATATATAATCTCAATGATGCATACAATAAACACGAGGAAAAATATTCTAAAAACTTAAGTTTATTCCACATTTTTTCTTTACATAATTAATACGCACTCATATTCACAAAATAAGTTCACTACGGCTTGAATTCATAGTTCCTATCGGTATTTTGCCGGGTCCATTCCTGATAGCTGTTAATCTCCTTGAGATTCCTGTTAAGGACATCCCACACATTCCAGATATCCTCAATCGCAAAATATAGGCTCCATGCACATGTACCTGCAAGCTTGTATTTATGTGCCAGAGAGGTTCTTAAGTTTATCGAATTATGGTCTTCCAGCCAGAGCCTATAAAGTGCATTGTCCTTTTTATATTCGGCATAAAACTGTCCACTCTCTTCATCCCAGACTATTTTAGCATTATTTTCAATTATAGTATTTTTAGCTCCCTTCATTGTCAAGGCACTGCTTGTAAGCTTCCCATCCTTTTCCTTCCATAGTCGTGCATAGAAGGGAATGCCTAAAAGAAGCTTCTCCCTCGGTACTCCTTCCTCCTCAAGCACTCTTTTCAATATCCTTTCCTGCCAACTAACTTGGGCTACCGATCCGGCAACGGGAGATGTACTCCAGTGCTGGTCATAAGCCATGTACATTATATAATCTACCGGCTCGCTCAAAGCTTTTTTATCATAGCAGGCAATGTCGTTGACATCCACGGATACCACCAGTCCCTGCTCCCTTAATAGCGGAGATATCTCTCTTACAAACTGTGTAAAAACATCCCTGTCACTCTGATACATGTTTTCGAAATCTATATTTATACCGTCAAGGTCATAGAGGGCTGCATAGGCAAGTATTTCTCTAATAAGGTTGTCCCTTGAGTCAGTGTTGTTTAAGAGCTTGCTTGTCATCTCAAGATCCGTGAAGTCATTACTTAAAAGGGCCCATACCTGATAACCTTCACTGTGGGCCCATTCAACATACTTTGAGTATGCTCTGTTTATAAGTTCTCCCTTTTCATTCTTTACCTGAAACCATGTGGGCGAAATGATATCAAGTCCTTGCAACTCTCCTACCGAGCTGTGATTCTCCCTCCTTGAGTACAACATATCCCACACAAGGTTTATCTTGCCCTTTTCCGGCTTCCAGCCAGGCTCTTCCTTGCCATCTTGCGGAAGCTCCTGAACAATCATTCTTTTTACCACCACAAACCGTTTCTCGATATATCCAATAGCTCCGTCCCAAGTTCTAACCTTGTACCATTTATCATACTCCTCAAAAATTCTTAAAGTATTCTTATCAATATTCTCTGTGTTCATATCAAGTTTTCTAATAATCGGTTGACGAATGGAACGCCCTTTCCTTACAACAGCCTTAGGGTCAATGGGTTCGGCAACCTGTCTTATAGTGTTTTTATAATCAATGATAATGGCATTGCTGTCTTCTATATATGATACCTCAATGCCGTAAAAGTCGGCTAGAAACTCTATAGGTATATAGAACACATCATTTTCCTCTGTTACAGGTATGTTTAGAGTTATTGGCTCATTGTTTACAATCGCATTAAGGTTATCTGTTTTCATCCTTATGACTCTGTCCTTAGTAGTGATGGTAACCTTCTGTAAAGCCTCATCCCAAAAAATATTTGGGTCAAAATACTCTTTTACTACATCAAACGAAAGAAGTATCTCCCCTTCTAAAAGCTTAGGCTCATTTCGGGATACCACCTGCTCACTCTCTATTACCAGAACAGATCCTCCTTCACTAAAAGCAGGAACCACGCTATTATTCGGCTTATAATAAAGATAATATCCCAAGGGAATAACCGCTAAACCTGCCAGAACAAGAATAAATAACAAAATAGCAAGAATTGTCCTCTTCATTTTGACCCCCTACAAATTAGTTTCAATCATATAACATTATACAACAAAATTCGCGGCAATTCACCAAATAAATAAAGGAAAGAGGGTAGGGTTTTGATCGTCAAATATTTCCACGAGCAAAAAAATGCTTCTTTATAAAACTCTACAAAAAACAATCTATTTAACTAATCAAAGAACTTTCTTGGAATCATTGCTTTAATGGACTTAAGCATTTTATCATTAGGTTCAAAAAGTACAAGAACCCTCTTTGCCTTCTCGTCCTCATCCTCTTTTTTATTTGTAATGAAGAAATAAATATCCTGAGAATCCAATGAACTCACAGCTATTATTTTCTCTGAGATTCCTTTTACAGATTCATCAAACTTATCTGAGGCTACCTTTGCCATAATCTCAAAGTCCCTACAATTCGCATCTATAAGATTCTTTCTTTTTTTCTGATTTACAATTTTATCAATTTCCAGTTGCCCATTTGTAAGTGCATATTCAAACTCTATTCTTCTTGATACAATTACAACGTAAGCAACATACCCAATTCCAATACACAGAAACATGGAAGTTGCATAAGGTCCTAAAAAAAGTATTAATAGTGTAATTAAAGCAATCGCAAGGATTATAGTACCAATTATTATAACATTATCTAAAGTATCTCTCTTCTTTTTAACCAGCTTTTCAATAAAAATATCCACTCTATCCCCTCACCTTAAGTAAAATTCTTAATACTATAAACCATATAATATATAAATATAATATGCAAATCAAGGCACATAGCATAAATGGGTGAATAAAATAAATGTGAAGAAAAATATACACCCGGCATAAATTGAGCACATATTATTTAAAGATGAAAAAACATTTCAGAAACTTAAGCTTCACATATAGAAAAGACCCTATTTTTTTAGGGTCTTTCTTTATAAAAGTCGGATTTAAATTAGTACATTCCACCCATTCCACCCGGAGGTGCAGCAGGAACTGGTTCGTTTTCCGGAATATCGCAAACAACACTTTCAGTCGTAAGCAACATTGAGGCAACCGAAGCAGCATTCTGAAGTGCTGATCTTGTAACCTTTGCAGGGTCTACAATACCAACTTCAATCATATTAGCATATTTTTCGTTCAGTGCATCAAAGCCTATACCCTTATCGCTGCTCTTAACCTTTTCAACTATTACAGAACCTTCAAGTCCAGCATTTTCTGCAATTTGTCTAACTGGCTCTTCCAAAGCTCTAAGAACAATTTGAACACCTGTCTTTTCATCACCTTCTGCAGTTTCAAGAAGCTTTTGAACCTTTGGAATTGTGTTCAATAAAGCTGTTCCTCCACCAGCTACTATTCCTTCTTCAACAGCAGCCTTTGTAGCAGCAAGAGCATCTTCTATTCTTAATTTCTTTTCTTTCATTTCTGTTTCAGTAGCAGCTCCAACTTGAATAACTGCTACGCCGCCGGAAAGCTTAGCAAGCCTTTCTTGTAATTTTTCTCTGTCGAAATCCGATGTGGTTTCTTCGATCTGGGACTTTATTGATGCGATTCTCTTTTGAATCTCATCCTGGCTTCCAGCACCATCAACAATAATGGTATTTTCTTTCTGAACCTTTACCTGTCTTGCTTTACCCAGCTGTTCTATAGTAGTATCCTTCAAATCCAGACCAAGATCCGATGTTATCACCTGCCCGCCGGTAAGAATTGCGATATCCTCAAGCATAGCCTTTCTTCTGTCGCCAAAGCCCGGTGCCTTAACAGCTACACATGTAAACGTTCCCCTCAACTTGTTTACAAGCAGTGTAGCCAAAGCTTCGCCTTCAACGTCTTCTGCTATAAGAACCAGTTTCTTGCCTTGCTGAACTATTTGTTCAAGAAGAGGAAGAATGTCCTGTACACTGCTTATTTTCTTATCAGTGATCAAAATATAGGGCTCGTCGATAATTGCTTCCATCTTTTCTGTGTCTGTAACCATGTATGGTGATACATAACCTCTATCAAACTGCATACCTTCAACCACTTCAAGGTTTGTACCCATAGTTTTTGACTCTTCAACGGTAATAACACCGTCATTTGTAACCTTTTCCATTGCATCAGCTATCAAGTTTCCGATAATCTCATCATTGGCAGAAATTGAAGCAACTCTTGCTATATCCTCTTTTCCCTTTACCTTCTGGCTGATTTCTTTAATACCTTCAACAGTTGCATTAACTGCTTTTGATATACCTTTCTTCAGAATCATTGGATTTGCACCAGCTGCAACATTTTTAAGTCCTTCTCTTATAATTGCTTGTGCAAGGAGAATTGCAGTTGTGGTACCATCACCAGCTACATCATTGGTCTTAGTTGCAACTTCTTTTAGAAGCTGTGCACCCATGTTTTCAGTTCCGTCTTCGAGTTCAATTTCCTTAGCAATCGTTACACCATCATTTGTAATTAGCGGTGAACCAAATTTCTTATCTAATACAACATTTCTACCTTTAGGGCCAAGGGTTACCTTCACAGTATCCGCTAACTGATTAACACCACTTTCCAGTGCTCTTCTTGCCTCTTCACTAAACTTTATTTCCTTTGCCATATAATAACCTCCTTTAGGTATACTTTTTTCGAACAATCATAAATAAGTAATAAATAAGTAAAAATTATAAAATCGTTACCTTACCCGCAAGTAAATCCACGAGGGGCATCGACATATTACTCAACTACCGCAAGTATATCTCCCTGCTTTAGAATCGTATATTCCTGGCCGTCAAATTTAACTTCTGTACCGGAATACTTGCTTATTATAACCTTATCTCCGATTTTTACTTCCATCTTTACTTCTTTTCCATCCACTGTAGTACCAGGTCCTACTGCAACAACTTCAGCTACCTGTGGTTTTTCCTTAGCTGAGCCCGGCAAAACAATTCCGCTTTTTGTGGTTTCTTCACTTTCTACCATTTTAACAACAACTCGGTCTGCTAATGGTCTAATATTCATATAAATACCTCCTCTTTAATATTTATTTAAAATATGTTCCCTTTTATTATTAGCACTCACCGAAAGTGAGTGCTAATCACAAATATAATAATATTATATTACCCTTTTTCATATCAAACATGTATTTTTTCTATATTTTATTGTTTTAAGGGAATATTCAAAGGAGAGCATAAAATACGTTAAGATTTCATTGTTTTACTTGAGTTTTCGCCAAAACAAACGTTTTTACACCCTTAGCTTAAGTAAATACAAGGAAATATATCCCGCAAACCTAAGTTTACCCTATTTTTTCTTTTTCTGAATAATATACACTCTTTTTACATAATAGGCAGAAGTACCTTGAAAAGATTCTGGGATCCGATATTTATGAATTTAACTGATCCGATGGATGCAAAGGAATTTTTCACTCTCTTCATCCCCACTCCAGATTTCATAAACCTTCTTTTGGGATCTAATGTCAAAAGTCTTTGATACAACCATGAATTTCTCCTGTCAGGGTTATTTTCTCTTAAAAACCTGTAAATGCTGTTATTTGCAATTAGTGCACCGGGATTGCTAACCTCAATATTCTTTTTGGTAACGGTTATTGTTATCCCCCTCGAAACATCAAGGTAATCCCTGTGAACCAAAGCATTTGCAATAACCTCTTCCAATGCATTGAAGGGGTAGTTCTCCACCTTTATAATACTTCTCATATACGCTGACACATCGTCGAGCATTCTTAAAATATTCCCGCAAAACAGCCTCACATCTTCTTTGCAAACCACCTTGATGTACACATGAGGAAGAAATAGAAAAGGATTTTTACCAAAAAGCAATAATCCCCCTATGGTGGGGTGATACCCCGCTCCCTCAACCAATTGACCGATTATTCCCAGTGCCTCAAGAATCAGCTCGCTGGGATTATCGCTAAAAACATTCAGTGTTTTAAAATAATCCTTAATAAGATCATAATCCAATTCTTCCAAGCCCACATTTTTTAGTATCACGGTTTCATAAGTCATAAGGCCATTTTCCTGGAGGAGATTTGCAACCTCACTTCTTCTTGCCACTCCGGTTGTCGAACCCCTTCTTATATAAAAGGCTCCGTTTTGAAGCATCTGATGAGGCTTGTTACTGCTTTTATAAACAGTTATGGCCACAATCATCTTTCCCTCTATGTTGAAAAAATCAACAGATATGGGAACAGGGGGATCACACCGGTTGTATATGATTTGTTGAATTTGCTCTTCTGAAAAATTAGCAGGATCAATGCCCAGTATTCTCTTTGTTTTATCTTCAATGCCAAAAAGAATGTATCCACGTCCACCCCTGGAATTAGCTATGGCAATAACATCTTTAGTGAGCTCCTTCTTATCACTCTCGGTGGATAAATTAAGCTCAGCTTTAAAATCAAGCTTCGGTCCTTCTTCCCTTTTCAGCAATTGTCTCAGCTTATACTCATCCATCGCCTTTTACCTCCGGCATAGCCCTACCTTCTCTTTTTTAACTCTTCATATATATCCTCAAGCTTAACTCCTCTTTCTACCATTAATACAAAGAGGTGATAAAAGAGGTCGGATATCTCATAAACTACTTCGCCCTTGTCTTTATTCTTTGATGCTATAATAACCTCTGCTGCCTCTTCTCCGACTTTTTTTAATATTTTGTCAATACCCTTTTCAAACAAATAATTAGTGTAAGAACCTTCCTTGGGATTTATGGTTCTGTCAACTATTACATCATATACTTCCTGAAGTATTTTAGCCTTTTCACTGGCATAAGCCTTTTTCTCATCAAACACCTTTTGTGATGTTTCCTTTAATTCGTTCCCGGAAAGCTCTCTGTAAAAACAGGAGTAGTGCCCGGTATGACAGGCAGCCTCCACCTGCTCAACCTTTACAAGAAGAGTGTCTCCATCACAGTCCATGCTTATGGACTTTATATTCTGGAAATGTCCCGAAGTCTCTCCCTTAAGCCACAACTTGTTTCTGCTCCTGCTAAAATAATGAACCTTTCCCGTTTCTAAAGACTTCTTAAGTGCTTCTTCATTCATATACGCCATCATGAGTACTTCATTTGTTTTGCAATCCTGTGCGATAACGGGAATTAAGCCCCTATCATCAAATTTTAACTGTTCTAATATGTTTTCCATTTTTTCCATTACCCCCAAACCTACATTCTTACTTCTATTCCTCGGTTATTTAAATATTTCTTGAGCTCCATTATTTCTATTTCTTTAAAATGAAACAAAGATGCCGCCAGTACCGCATCAGCCTTTCCGTCCACCAGAGCATCATAGAAATGCTCCATCGTGCCCGCACCGCCAGAAGCAATAACGGGAATCCTTACACTTTCGACCACCTTCCTGGTAACCTCAATATCGTATCCTGCCTTTGTTCCGTCGCAATCCATGCTTGTAAGAAGAATCTCACCGGCTCCCAATTCTTCTACCTCAAAAGCCCATTCCAAAACGTCTTTTCCTGTATTGACTCTTCCACCGTTAATATATACATCCCAACCGGATTTGTCCTGCCTTTTTTTTACGTCTATTGCCACCACAACACACTGGCTTCCGAAACGTGATGCCGCTTCCGATATAAGTTCCGGCCTTTTTATTGCTGCGGTGTTTATGGATATCTTATCTGCCCCAGCCTTAAGTATTTCCCCAATGTCCTCAACAGTTCTTATTCCTCCGCCTACCGTAAAAGGAATAGATACCTGCTCTGCAACTCTTTTAACCACATCAATCATGATATTTCTGGCTTCCGCCGAAGCATTTATGTCCAGAAAAACCAACTCATCAGCCCCGGTCTTATCATAAAGTGCGGCGATTTCAACAGGGTCTCCGGCATCTTTTATATTAACAAAATTAACGCCCTTAACAACTCTGCCCTTTTGAACATCCAAACATGGAATGATTCGTTTTGTAATCATATTCCACTCCCCCTCATTTTGCTATTTCAATTGCCTCCTTTAAATCTAGGTCTTTTGTATAAAGTGCCTTACCAACAATAGCTCCGGAAACACCTACTTCCTTCAAATGTCTAATATCCTCAAGATTGCTGACTCCACCGGAAGCTATTACTTCTATTCCAACGGCCTTCACCATTTCCTCCATGGCCTTAAGATTTGGGCCTTTAAGCATCCCATCCCTTGAAATATCCGTGTATATTATGGTTTTTGCACCCAACTGTTCCATTTTCCTAGCAAATCCTATTGCTGTAAACTCGCTGGTTTTAGCCCAGCCCTCTATTGCCACCATTCCATCTTTTGCATCTATTCCTATGGCAATACTGTCACCAAAGTTCTTTAAAGCCTGTTTTACCAAATTAGGATCCTTCACTGCAGAAGTCCCCAGTATTATGCGGTGTATCCCCTTACATAAAATAGTTTCAATTGTTTCTATGGTTCTTATTCCTCCACCCATCTGCACTGGTATTCCAAGCTTTACAGCCATTTCACTTATAATGGGTATGTTCTGTACTTGACCGGTTCTCGCCCCATCTAAGTCTACCACGTGCAAGTATTGTGCTCCTAACTGTTCCCATTTAAGTGCCATTTCCACCGGATTGTCGGAGTAAACAGTAACCTTATCAAACTCACCTTGTATAAGTCTTACACATCTTCCGCCCTTAATGTCCACCGCTGGATATATAATCATATAAAATTTACCTCCTGTTTGTACTAAAACAACTAAAACTCCCCTTACCAAACAAGGATACGGGGAGCGTTTTATTTAATCCAGTTTCTTGCCTGTCAAGAGTTCATATGCTTCAAGATATTTTAGTTCTGTATTTTTTACAACATCATCGGGAAGAGTTGGTGCCGGTGGCTGTTTGTCCCAGTCGATTGTCTCAAGATACTCTCTTAAGAACTGTTTATCAAAACTCTTCTGAGCCCTGCCCGGTTCATAATCCTTCATATCCCAGAACCTTGAAGAATCCGGCGTAAATATTTCATCTCCCACTACCAGCTTCCCGTCTAAAATTCCAAACTCAAATTTTGTATCCGCAAGAATTATACCCTTGCTTTCAGCATAGCGGCTTGCTTTCTCATAAAGTTTGATACTGATCTCTTTTAGCTTTTGAGCAAGCTCGGTACCTATTACGTTGCAAAGTTCCTCAAAGGAAACGTTCTGATCATGCCCCTCCGTCGCCTTTGTGGAAGGCGTAAAGATAGGTTCCGGTAGTTTGTCTGCCTGTCTTAAGCCCGCGGGAAGTTTTATGCCGCATATGCTTCCGGTTTTTCTATAATCCTTAAGCCCGGAGCCTTCAAGATATCCCCTTACGATACACTCGGCTTCAACCATCTTGATCTTCTTTACAAGCATGGATCTTCCCGAAAGCTCTTCTTTGAATTGGGAAAGTCCCTCCGGATACTCACTTACGTCAGTGGTAATGACATGATTATCGATAACATCCTGGGTATAATCAAACCAAAACTTTGAAATACTGTTTAAAACCTTTCCCTTATTGGGTATAAGGTTTGGAAACACCACATCAAAGGCAGATATTCTGTCGGTAACAACAATCAACAGTTTATCTCCCAGATCATATACATTTCTCACCTTGCCTTTAATATGTAAAGGAAGATTTATAAAATCGGTATCACCAATTAACATTTTTTAGCACCTCTTTTGTATAAATTTCTATTGAATACATGTGTAATAATATTCCATTTTAAAGCATTCCCTTGGTGGACATAACATCCTCAATTCTTTTATCTATCCCTGACGCCTCATCAAGAGCCCTGCCAAAAGCCTTGAATATAGCCTCAACGATATGGTGGGTATTGCTACCGTAAAAAACTTTTATGTGCAGGTTCATACTAGCATTAAAGGCCACTGCCCTAAAAAACTCCTCAACAAGCTCAGTATCCATATTGCCAAGTTTTTCATTTTCAAACCTTGCATCAAACACCAAGTATGGCCTGCCACCAAGATCAAGTACTACCAATGCCAAGGCTTCATCCATGGGAACAAAGGAAGAACCGTACCTTTTTATGGACTTCTTATCCCCCAAGGCCTCTTTTATAGTCTGTCCCAATACAATTCCCACATCCTCAACGGTATGATGGGCATCAACCTCCAAATCACCTTTTGCCCTGACTTTAAGGTCAAAGATACCGTGTCTGGCAAAAAGATTAAGCATATGGTCAAAAAAACCCACCCCAGTACTAATATCACCTTTGCCTGTGCCATCAATATTCATTCTGAGGCTCACATCAGTCTCGTTGGTTTTTCTGCTTATTTCAAACTCTCTATTCATCAAAATGCCTCCGAAGTATATAATTTCACCTTTACCTTTAAGTATACAATTTCACCCTTGCCTTTAATCAACACATAAACTATTTTTATTCTATCATTTCTCTACAGAAAATCGCAATAATAAGTTTAATAAAAATCTCTACTCCTTCTCAAACCTTACCCTGATGGCATTTGCATGTGCCCCCAAGCCTTCCGACTCGGCAAACAGTATTACATCGTCCTTAACCTTACGGAGTGCTTCCTTCGAATAGGAGATAATACTGCTCTTTTTCATAAAGTCCGATAAATTAAGGGGAGAGAAGAACCTAGCTGTACCGCTGGTGGGAAGTACATGATTGGGTCCTGCAAAATAATCTCCTAAAGGCTCGGAAGAATAGTTTCCAAGGAATATTGCCCCTGCATTCCTTATCCAGCTCAAGGCAGCAAAGGGCTCTTCCATACAAATCTCCAGATGCTCAGGGGCAATTCGATTTACCACCTCTGCAGCATCTTTAATGCTGTCGACAATCACAAGTGCACCATAATCTTCAATAGACTTTTGGGCTATTTCCTTTCTGTCTAAAGCCTCAAGCTGAATTCCCAGCTCTTTTTGAACCTCTTTTGCAACCCTTTCCGATGTAGTAACCAATATGGACGAAGCCAGTACATCATGCTCGGCTTGGGACAGAAGATCCGCCGCCACAAACCTTGGATTTGCAGTTTCATCGGCAACTACCATAATTTCACTGGGACCCGCAATCATATCAATGTCACAGTAACCGTATACCGTCCTTTTTGCCATCGCCACATATATGTTACCCGGTCCCACAATCTTATCGACTTTGGGTATTGTTTCGGTACCGAAAGCCAGTGCAGCTACAGCCTGAGCCCCGCCCACTTTGTATATTTCATCGGCACCGGCTTCATTGGCTGCAACCAGTATAACAGGATTTACTTTTCCGTCCTTTCCGGGGGGTGTAGTCATTATCACTTTATCTACTCCCGCTACCTTTGCAGGCATTATATTCATAAGAACCGATGAAGGATACGCAGCAGTACCACCGGGTACATAAACCCCAACCTTTTCTAAAGGTGTGTACATCTGTCCTAAGATTACACCTTCCTCTTCAGAAACAAACCACGACTTCTCCTTCTGTTTTTTATGAAAGCTTTTAATATTGTCCCTAGCTTTTTTTATCACTTCCACTAGCTTTGAGTCAACCTTTGTGTAGGCTTTTTCTATTTCGCCTCCTGTAACTTTCAGGTCGCTGGCAGAAAGCTCCACCTTATCAAACATGGCGGTGTATTCCAATACCGCCTTGTCTTTTTTCTCCCTTACATTATTTACTATATCTTCTACACGCCTTAGCACATCTCCATGCTCCATATGGCTTCTTGACGCAAGACTTTCAAATATATCACTGTCTTTTCCCTTTCTCAAATCAATAACCTTTATCAAGCTTCGCACCTCTTTTCCAGCTCTTTTCTCAGTTTTTCAATTATAGTTCCTATCCGCTCACTCTCCATCTTCATGCTCACCCGGTTTACAACCATTCTTGCACTTATATCCGCTATGGTATCCAGAACCACAAGACCATTTTCCTTTAAGGTTCTACCGCTTTCCACAAGGTCAACTATCACCTCGGAAAGTCCCACTAAAGGTGCCAGCTCAATAGAACCATTCAACTTGATAATCTCAATGGATTCTTTTCTTTTGTGTTCAAAATATTCCCGGGCAATCCGCGGGTATTTTGTTGCCACTCTTTTGTTATTAAGCTGATCAAGCTTTCCTGAAAGCTCCGCCGGTCCGGCCACAACCATCCTGCAAGCAGCAAAACCAAGGTTTAAAACCTCGTAAAGATGCCTGCCCTCCTCTAAAAGTGTATCCTTACCCACAATACCTATATCCGCAGCCCCGTATTCCACATAAGTGGGTACATCGCTGGGTTTTGCAAGAAAGAACTTGATTTTGCTTTTTTCGTCACTTAAAATAAGCTTCCGGGATGAATTCTTAAGCTCCGTACAATCAATCCCTATAGCCTCAAACAGCTCCACCGACATATCGGTAAGCCTTCCTTTAGAAAGTGCTATCGTCAAATATCTCATATCCTACCTCCTTAGCTCATGCCTTCAAAAGTTCGCTTACGGTCACCTTTGAAACCTCACCCTTTTCAAGGTTGTAAACCTCTATGTTTTCATCGTCAAGAATCTTCAATATACCGCCTATACCTTTTGAAACCGCATAATTTCTGGATGTTTCAAAGTCTCCGCCGTTTATATCCATCTCCACAACAAGCCCTTGTTTCCTCAAGGTTTCACATATCCGAAAGGCCGTCTTTCTTCCCTCTTCACCGTAACAAACAAGGGTATCTACCATCGGTTTCTCAGCCTCAATTTTCTGTCTTTCAAGAGCCATCATAACCATATTGATTCCCATGGAAAATCCTGTAGCGGGGCTCTCTTTCCCAAATTTCTCCACTAATCTGTCATATCTTCCGCCGCTTAATATCGGGAAACCCACCCCATAGGTAAAGCCTCTGAAAATAGTGCCGGAATAGTAATTAAGACTTTGCACCATACCCAAATCTATCGAAACATATTTGGAAAGTCCATAATCTTCTAATATTTTGATAATGCTTCTTAAGTTGTTCAATGCCTTAATTGAACGCCTATTTATGGGATACTTTTCCACCCTGTCAATAACATCTGTGGAGCCGAATAATTTAGGAAGGCTTAATATAAGCTCCTTCAGGTCATCCCTGATTTTATGTTCTTTAACCAATTCCTCAATTCCCAAAAAGTCCTTCCGGTCGATAAGCACCCTCATCATCTCTGTCTCTTCATCGGAAAGACCGGTTTCTTCCATTAGTCCTTTAAAGAACTCCACCTGCCCGATATCTATCTGGAAATTTTCAAGCCCTGTAGCCTTTACCGCATCAATTGCCGTGGCTATAACCTCAGCATCGGCCTCTGGAGCAGTTACTCCAATTATCTCAACACCGGCCTGGGTAAACTCCTTTTGCTTTCCTCCACCAACCTCGTTATATTTGAAAGAATTCCCTATATAGAAAATTCTCAACGGATAAGCTGCATCCTTAAGCTTAGTAGCCGTAACCCTGGCAATAGGTATTGTTATATCCGGTCTTAATACCAGAATCCTACCCTGCTGGTCAAAAAATTTAAACATGGTTTCCTGGGGCATTATATTTTCTTCGGTGCAAAATACATCGTAAAACTCTACAATCGGGGTTTCTACCTCATAGTAACCGCTGGCTCGAAATACTTTTCTTATCCGATCCTCCAAGTTTTTCTTAAAAAAACACTCGTTTTGCAGTATATCCTGAACACCTTCAGGAGTATATATTTTCCATTCTGTCAATCTGAACACCTCACTTTATTGCTTTATCATGTTAAAGTAGTAAATCAATGAATTAAAGTTATTATAATTCATGCACTGTAATTTGTCAATCAAATTTTTTCTAGGGGCATTAAATTTTCTGATCGATTTATGATAATGTCTCATTATATCACATGTGATTATGTCCCAACTTGAAAATAATGTATAATTAATCTCATGTCATTACGTGAGGTGGTTACATTGAGGAAGGTTGAATTGGTAATGGAATAAAATAACAAATGTCTAGCTATTAAAAAGTTAGTTGAGACAGGCGGAAACAAAAAAAGAGCTTCAATGCCGGTAATATTGAGCTGCAGCGATTTTTCCGGACTTAAAAAACCACATTCCATCGAATTTATAATAATAAAGCTTTATTCCTTAAGATTGTTTTTAATTATATAGATTAATAAAAACAGTACTATCAAAAAAGGAGGATAAATTATGAAGGCATCAAAAGCTTTACAAAGGGGTGTTTGGGGTTGGGTGTTTTTTTTATTCATTATTTCATGCATTGCAATATCAACATTCACTGCCAGTGCCGGAAGACTGGGAGATATAAACAGTGATGGGGAAATCGATTCTACCGATGTGACGTTATTAAAGAGACATCTTTTAAGAAAAAACATTCTTACAGGAACAGCTTACTCCAATGCCGATACCGATGGGGACAGGGATGTAACCTCCACCGATTTAACCTTTCTTAAAAGGTATGTATTGCGCCGCATATCTTCTTTCCCAGGTGAAACCGCAGATCCGACACCATCGCCAACCCCGTCACCATCAAATAATCTCAATATAACCTGGGATTGGGCCGGAATCATAGGCACAGGTCAAAGCCTCTCCGTAGGAAGCAACCCGATTCTGTCTTCTACTCAGCCTTACAACAATCTGAAGCTGTCTTTGGGCAACTTAAGGGTTCCTCCCTACGATGCCAATAGCAGTGAACTGAAACTGGTTCCCCTTACCGAACCTATTCGCAACCTTGCAATGGGTTATCCGGCTCCCTACCCAAGGAACCTATATGGAGAGACTCCCCATACCTCAATGGCAAACCAAATAACTGAAATGGTGAAAGGAGCAGGCGGCAAGGACTATATTTCCATACATACGGTAGTCGGTGAATCCGGACAGGGCATGTCTGTAATCAAAAAAGGTGCCACTGATACGGGCAGTACTGGCCGTGCTTATGCGGCATCAATATTTGAAGTTACAGCCATCAACCGCTTGGCAAAAGCCTCGGGAAAAACTTACGGTGTGGGAGGTATTATCCTAACCCACGGTGAAACCGATTGCGGTAATCCCAACTATGAAAATGAGGTACGCAAATTGTGGTCGGATTACAATCAGGATATAAAGGCAATAACCGGACAAACCCAAAATATACCGATGTTTGTTGTGCAGCAGCACTCATATCCAAGTACAGGAACTTCTGCTTCTACCTTGGCTCAATGGAAAGCGGGCGTGGATTATCCCGATGATATAATTTGCATAGGTCCCAATTATCAGCGTTATTTCGGAGGCGACAACGTCCATTTGACTTCCAGCGGATATCAACATTTGGGTGAAAAGTACGGTCAGGTCTATTATGAAAGGGTTGTCCTCGGTAACGACTGGAAACCCCTTCAGCCTATAAAAGCCACCAAAAACGGCAGAACCATCACTGTAGACTTCCATGTACCGGTACCGCCCCTTGTTTGGGACAGTTCGCTTCCGACACCAAACCAGAAAACTTTGACCGAATGGAGAAACGGTAAAGGCTTCGAGGTCACTGCCAACGGTTCAAGAGTCACAATAAGTTCTGTGGAAATTTCGGGAAATTCGGTAATAATAACCTGTGCCAATGAACTCCCCCCTTGGGGTGTAAAAGTCGGCTATGCCTTTACAGGCGGAACTGCAAGACCTAATGGGACATACCGCTGGGGTTTGCTTCGCGACTCAGATCCCTTTAAAGGAAGATCCGATGTGGCACAACCCAATTTCTGTGTAGCTTTTGAAATGGCAGTTAATTAAAGTAGCATTAAACAAACAATAACTTGAGGGCATCGAGCCCATTCGCTTTTTTAGTGATTTCACCTCGTGAAATCCGACTAAATGTGAAGAATAATATTTAAAACATAAGTGTAGCCGCCTGTAAACACCGTAGAGCTAGGTAAAACTCACTTTGCGAAAGCGGATTCTCCCAATTTCCTCATCGTATTAACAGGCGGCTACAACCTACTTCACAATGTTTCTTTTATGTTTTCCTCTTAAATAATATGTGCTCAAAAGAGTCTCCAAAACATGAAATAAATATTTCTCACTTTATTTCTGCCACATTCGTATCCGAATTCCATTCGACGGTAGCATCAAATGCTTCGCTTACAAATCTTAGCGGAACAAAAGTTCTTCCTCTTTTTATAATCGCAGCTGTGTCCATCTCTTTTTTAACGCCATTTATATCTATTGTCTTTTCTCCTATCTTAACCACAACTGTCTTATCATTCTTTGATATCTTCACAGTTCTTGTGCTGCCGTCCCACTCAACCTCTGCATCCAACGCTTCACTTACAAATCTGACCGGAACTTGAGTTCTGTTGTTCTCGTCAATAAAGGGTCTTGCATCCGGGAAATCAAGTATTTTATCGTTAACTTTTATATATGCCCCGGAAATCAAATCCCTCTTTTCTATAACCATCATTTTGTTTATCATGCATGGCGTTGAAAACAGTACTTTCTCATCTTGCCCCAGATAGGACTTGTAAATTACGCATTTGTCCAAGTTAAACAAATTTCCCAAAGAATCTCCATATGAATATATTTCTTTATAATAATAAAAATCATCGTTATAACTGCCAATATCTGCAATGTTATCTCCTTCCTGAGGAGCCAATCTTATTTGTGAACATTGGGTGTTTATTATTGAGGAAGTTCCTTTCCTTTTATCATATGCAAAAGTTCTTACTACATCATTTATTGAATGACCATAAAATATATAATTGCTACTAGAACCCTTTCTCCAGACATTCACAGGATCTATCTTTGAAGATTTATTCAGTTTATTTTTAGCAAGATCATACTGGTAGCAATAATTTAAAGTACTATTGCCATAATACACAAACCCATCAACCGGTTTTATAAATGAACAGTATGTATTAAAGGATGGTAACTGGGTTAATTTGCCATTAGAAATGTTATAAGCAAATATATTATGTATCTTTTCCGAAGATAAATATTCACTTAATACGAGAAATCCCCCGGTTATACCCTCTAGGCTATGCTCTTTATCCAATATCTTTTTAGGTTCAAGTGTGCCTTTTTTAAGCTCAAATATTCCCTTAAACTCTGTCATTCTATCATAACCTCCCGAGGTTACCGAATAGGAACTCTTTGCATAGAAAATACTGTTTTCGTCAGAATAAATAGTCTTATTAAAGTCAATATTATCATCTATAAGAGTTTTTTGCGTACCATCCTTATTGATTCTGTATAAGTTTGAATCAACCACATCCCTTAAATAAATTACATCTATAAAATAAATATAATCATCATCCATATCAATTAATTTTTTATATCTGCGAGGATTAAGTTTTTCTATTATACTAGTCCTGGGAGTGTCTTTTTCAAAGGATTCGTCAATGGCAATCGTGGTTCCTGTTTTCTCATCCAGTACATATATTCCGTTGGCAGATGAAAACAGTATTTTGATATCGGCTTTTTTGTATTGGGAAATAAGCCCTATTTCTTCATTGTCTCCGGTATCAGTTTTGTTTCCCGTATCAGAACTGCCTTCTGACCCTTCATTATCGGGCTTTAACTGTGAAGAATAAAAATATATGTCTGCTGATTGGTCATTAAATTTTATTTCTGCCGATAAGCACTCAATAAAAAAATCCGGTGGCATCAGTAATGTCTCGTTATCAATTTTATAACATGGAAGCGACATCTCCTTTCGTTCACCATCTAAATAATAGTACTTTTCACCTTCGAAAACAGAAACGTTCATACCGTTGACAGTAAAAAGATATTCAGAATACTCTACACTATACTCTATATTCAGAATATCTAATGCTTTATTAAGGGGCAGTTTTACCCATGTATCAGGAACCTCCGGATAACTGGCCGAAATTGATTCTTTTAATGAATCATCAACATATACTCTGACTATTTGATACTCAGCTAACACGTTAATTGCTAATGTGTGTAATAATACAACTATTAATGATACTATCAGTAAAAGTTTTTTCATTTTGTTTTCCCCTCCAAAACTGAATTTATTTTATTTTCTTTACCTTTAAAGGCAATTCCCGGTTTAATAATATCCTTTATTCCAAAAGACTTGAGCTCAGAATCGTACCTCCTCTCTTCTATTTGCTTTAATGCCGTAACCATTGCTTGATCTAATGTCTCATTTTTCAACCGGTTGGCCTTGTGAACTCAATAATTATTCCTTTTTTTCATATTATAGTATATCGCTATTATATACACTTTTACTGATTCTTTCAACTTGCCCTGTACAATAGTGTGCAGTGAACTACCACCGCCTATAGAGGCAGATGGCTTCTTGGTCAATATCTCTATTGAGACAAGTTTACCCAAGCTCAAAAGAATGTTCCATCCTCGAATAAT
>JGI24710J26742_10001196_pt1 | contig 24059 bp, 17 predicted proteins | sample BioPla2DNA2_FD_26742 | JGI IMG/M metagenome (IMG submission 26742) | reverse complement strand
AACCACCTCACGTAATGACATGAGATTAATTATACATTATTTTTGAGTTGGGACATAATCACATGTGGTACAATGAGACATTATCATAAATCGATCAGAACGAGTCTTCAAAAAAAATCAAAAAATATTGACAAGTTGAAACCTCTATGTTAGAATTATAAACTGCGTTATAATTTCAATGGGTAATTCCAATATTTTCAGAAAGTGTAGCTACTTTTTTACCTTATAATTATAACATATTGGAATAAGTTAGACAATATTTGTTAATAATAATTTAATGTTTGAGAAAATAACTTTGTTTAGTATATGTACATAGCAAAAAAATATACTTTGTTTAATTTGTCTAAAATTACAAGGCTCTACGAGTAAAGGGGTAAGACCGATAAATTAAGTCAATCAATTTAAATTGTTGGCTCCTTTTACTATTGTATAGCTTTGTATTAATTTATAAATTTAAATATGTAATAGGCTATGAAGCTATGGTATACTATTACGTTAATATAACGATACATATCAAAAAGGGGCAAGGATGCTTTGATTTTTAAATCCTCCATTTTTTTAAGATGGGGGAAAGACGTGTATATTTCGTAATTGGATACTTACAGCTTTATGGGAGCGTGCACAAAGACAAAAGTCTGAAATATGAGGTGATATTTAATGGTACATCCCGTGAAATTGGGAAAAAACGTTAGAATGAGTTACTCAAGAATTGATGAAGTAATTGAAATGCCCAACCTTATAGAAATTCAGAAGAATTCCTACAATCAGTTTTTGGAAGATGGTTTGAGAGAGGTTTTCAGAGATGTTAATCCGATAACTGATTATACTGGAAATTTAATTCTTGAATTTGTGGACTATTCGTTGGATGAAACCCCAAAGTATAGTGTAGATGAGTGTAAAGAAAGGGATGCGACATATTCTGCTCCATTAAAGGTAAAGGTGCGGCTTATAAACAAAGAGACTGGAGAGGTCAAGGAACAGGAAATATTTATGGGTGATTTTCCTTTGATGACTGAAACCGGTACCTTTATTATTAATGGTGCTGAAAGGGTTATTGTAAGTCAGTTGGTAAGGTCCCCGGGCATTTACTATGCTATGAAGTTTGACAAAACAGGTAAAAAGCTTTTTTCCAATACGATTATTCCCAACAGAGGTGCATGGCTTGAGTATGAGACCGATTCCAATGATATACTGTCTGTACGTATAGACAGGACAAGGAAGCTTCCTATAACTGTTTTGATCAGAGCTTTAGGTTATGGAACAGACCTTAAAATTACCGAGCTTTTAGGTGAGGATGAAAGAATACTGGCGACAATTCAGAAAGATGGTACCAAGACTGAAGAAGAGGCACTTCTGGAGATTTATAAAAGGCTGAGGCCGGGAGAACCACCGACTGTTGAAAGTGCACGATCACTTTTAAACAACCTTCTTTTTGATCCTAAAAGGTATGATTTGGGAAAACCTGGGAGGTTCAAGTTTAATAAAAAGCTTTCTTTTGTGTCCAGAATAAATGGATTTGTTGCAGCAGAAAGCATCATTGACCCAAACACTGGCGAAGTAATTGTCAAAGCAGGAGAGAGCATTGACAGAGAAAAGGCGGAGATGGTAGAAAATGCCGGAGTTGACGCGGTTTATTTGGATGCCCAAGGAAAAACGGTCAAGGTCATCAGCAATGGTATGGTGGATATCAAAGAGTATGTTGAGTTTGACCCTAAGGAAATAGGCATTAATGAGAATGTCAGAAAAAGTGTGCTGTTTGAAATATTAGAAGAGAATCAAGGCAAGAGTCAGGATGAATTAAAGAAAGTGATAAACGAAAAGATTGACGACTTGATTCCAAAGCATATAATTTTAGAGGATATAATTGCATCTATAAGTTATATTATTAACTTAAGCTATGGGATTGGAAACATTGATGATATAGATCATCTTGGAAACAGAAGGCTTCGTTCTGTGGGAGAGTTACTACAGAATCAATTCAGGATTGGTCTTGCAAGGATGGAGAGGGTAGTAAGGGAAAGAATGACTATCCAAGATATTGATATAGTTACGCCTCAGGCACTTATAAATATCAGACCTGTGGTTGCAGCGATAAAAGAATTCTTTGGAAGCAGCCAGCTTTCTCAATTTATGGATCAGACCAACCCATTGGCGGAGCTGACTCACAAAAGAAGACTCAGTGCATTGGGTCCCGGGGGCTTGAGCAGGGACAGAGCAGGATTTGAAGTCCGTGACGTTCACCACTCTCACTATGGACGTATGTGTCCTATAGAAACGCCTGAAGGACCTAACATAGGACTTATTGGTTCTCTGAGTACCTATGCCAGAGTGAATGAGTATGGCTTTATAGAGGCACCTTATAGAAGGGTTGACAAGAGCACTGGCAAGGTGACGGAGGAGATAGTATATTTGACGGCTGACGAGGAAGATGAGTATATTATTGCACAAGCAAATGAATTGCTCGATAAGGAAAATAAGTTTGTCAACAATAGAATGATATGTAGGTATAAAGAAGAGTTTATTGAGGTTGATATAAGCAAGGTTGATTTTATGGACGTATCACCTAAACAGATAGTTTCGGTAGCAACCTCTATGATACCCTTCCTTGAGAATGATGATGCGAACCGTGCCCTGATGGGAGCAAACATGCAGCGTCAGGCTGTACCGCTAATTAAAACAGACTCTCCTATTATTGGTACAGGGATTGAGTATAAGGCTGCAAAGGATTCCGGTGTAGTTGTTTTGGCGAAAAACTCCGGAGTTGTTGAGAGGGTAAGTGCAAATGAGATAGTAATCCGAACCAGAGAAGGGAAAAAAGATGTTTACAAGCTTTTAAAGTACTTGCGTTCAAATCAGGGAACCTGTATCAATCAAAGACCAATAATAAAAAAGGGTGAACAGGTTGAGAAGGGTGATGTTATAGCCGATGGTCCTTCAACAGACAAGGGTGAAATTGCTCTAGGTAAAAACGTTCTTATCGGTTTTATGACATGGGAAGGCTATAACTATGAGGATGCCATACTGATCAGTGAAAGGCTTGTTAAGGACGATGTATTTACATCCATCCATATAGAGGAATATGAGTGTGAGTCTAGGGATACGAAGCTTGGACCGGAGGATATAACCAGAGAAATACCAAATGTTAGCGAAGATGCATTGAAGGATTTGGATGACAACGGTACTATTCGTATCGGAGCCGAGGTAAGATCCGGTGATATTCTGGTAGGTAAGGTAACGCCAAAGGGTGAAACCGAACTTACGGCAGAAGAAAGGCTTTTAAGAGCGATTTTCGGAGAGAAGGCTAGGGAGGTAAGGGATACATCCCTTAGAGTACCTCATGGTGAATCAGGTATTGTTGTTGATGTAAAAGAGTTTACAAGGGAAAATGGTGATGAACTGTCACCTGGAGTTAATAAGCTTGTAAGAGTTTATATAGCACAAAAAAGAAAAATATCCGTAGGAGATAAGATGGCAGGTAGGCATGGAAACAAAGGTGTTATTTCAAGAATTCTTCCGGAAGAGGATATGCCTTTCCTTCCTGACGGTACTCCCTTAGAAATAGTGTTGAATCCCCTCGGTGTTCCGTCTCGTATGAATATCGGTCAGGTTCTTGAAGTGCATCTTGGTTATGCGGCTAAGGTTTTAGGATGGAAGATTGCAACACCGGTATTTGACGGTGCTCAGGAAGAGGATATTATTGAAACCTTGAAAAAGGCCGGATTACCGGAAGATGGGAAGACAATATTGTATGACGGAAGAACCGGGGAGCCTTTTGAGAACCGTGTAACCGTTGGATACATGTATATGTTGAAGCTTGCACATTTAGTTGATGATAAGATTCACGCACGTTCCACCGGTCCTTATTCCTTGGTGACACAGCAGCCTTTAGGCGGTAAGGCACAGTTCGGCGGACAGAGATTTGGTGAAATGGAAGTTTGGGCACTTGAAGCTTATGGTGCTGCCTATACGCTTCAGGAAATTCTTACCGTTAAATCCGATGATGTTGTCGGAAGGGTTAAGACTTATGAAGCTATAGTAAAGGGAGAAAATGTTCCGGAACCGGGCATTCCCGAATCCTTTAAAGTATTGATAAAGGAGCTTCAGAGTCTATGCCTTGATGTAAAGGTTTACTCGGAAGAACAGGAAGAGATTGCCATCAAGGAGTCTGTTGAGGATGAACTCGATGAACTCAGTGTTAACATTGAGGGCAGAGAGGATGAAACTACTCTAAACGAGTTTGAAGATATCGGAGATGAAATGCTCAATGATGATCTAGATGTAGATAGCTTTGAATTATCGGATTTGTCCAATGGTGATATCATTGGTTCTGACGATAGTCTTGATTCAGGAATTGATGACGACTTGTTTGCAGATGGCACTTTAGATGCTGAACTGGACGATGATCTTGATGATAATTTTGCTGACGATGATATATAAAAGAAGGGAGAGAAGGCCATGTTTGAACTTAATAACTTTGATTCAATGAAAATTGGTTTAGCTTCTCCAGAGAAGATCAGAGAATGGTCGAGGGGCGAGGTTAAAAAGCCCGAAACCATTAACTATAGAACATTAAAACCTGAGAAAGATGGTCTTTTTTGCGAGAGAATATTCGGCCCTCAAAAGGACTGGGAATGTCATTGTGGTAAGTATAAAAGAATCAGATATAAGGGAATTGTGTGTGACAGGTGTGGGGTTGAGGTAACCCGTTCAAAGGTAAGGAGAGAGAGGATGGGTCATATTGAATTGGCCGCTCCAGTTTCTCATATATGGTATTTTAAGGGTATACCAAGCAGAATGGGGCTTTTGTTGGATATGTCACCAAGAGCATTAGAGAAAATACTGTATTTTGCAGCCTATGTAGTTATNGATCCCGGTCAGACCCCTCTTTCGGAAAAACAGATATTAACTGAAAAGGAATACAGAGACAGCTTAGAAAAATTTGGCCCGAAATTTAGAGCAGCAATGGGTGCTGAAGCTGTTAAGGAGCTTCTTGAGGTGATTGACCTTCGGAAGTTATCCATTGAGCTTCGGGCGGAACTTAATGATTCGTCGGGACAAAAAAGAGTTAGAATCATCAAAAGGCTTGAAGTAGTTGAGGCTTTTATATCGTCGGGAAACCGGCCTGAGTGGATGATTCTAGATGTAGTTCCGGTAATACCTCCTGAATTAAGACCGATGGTACAGTTGGATGGAGGAAGATTTGCCACTTCGGATTTGAATGATCTGTATAGAAGGGTTATAAACAGAAATAACAGATTAAAGCGGCTTTTAGATCTCGGAGCACCGGATATAATTGTACGTAATGAAAAGAGAATGCTTCAGGAAGCAGTAGATGCATTAATAGATAACGGCAGAAGGGGAAGGCCTGTTACAGGACCCGGAAACAGACCGTTAAAATCCCTTTCCGATATGCTAAAGGGAAAACAGGGACGTTTCCGTCAGAATCTTCTGGGAAAACGTGTTGACTATTCCGGACGTTCGGTTATCGTTGTGGGTCCTGAACTTAAGATTTATCAGTGTGGGCTTCCGAAAGAAATGGCACTGGAATTGTTTAAGCCCTTTGTAATGAAGAAGCTGGTTAATGATGGATTGGCACATAATATAAAAAGTGCAAAAAGAATGGTCGAAAGGGTAAAAACTGAAGTTTGGGATGTTTTAGAAGAAGTAATTAAGGAACATCCAGTACTTTTAAACCGTGCACCAACGCTTCATAGACTTGGTATTCAGGCATTTGAACCTGTTCTTGTTGAAGGTAGGGCTTTAAAACTTCATCCCTTGGTTTGTACCGCATATAATGCAGACTTTGATGGTGACCAGATGGCGGTACACGTTCCGCTTTCGGCAGAGGCACAGGCAGAGGCAAGGTTCTTGATGTTGTCTGCTAATAACCTTCTTAAGCCACAGGACGGTAAGCCAGTTACTGTTCCAACGCAGGACATGGTTTTAGGAAGCTATTATTTGACGATAGAAAAGGCTGGGGCTAAGGGCGAGGGCAAGGTATTTGTTTCTCCAGAGGAAGCTGTAATGGCTTACGATAATGATGATATAGCTCTTCATTCAAAGATAAAGGTAAGAATGAAGAGGGTAGTAGATGGTGTTGAAAAGAGCAAGTTAATTGAAGCAACGGTAGGAAGAATTATCTTTAACGAAGCTATACCCCAGGATTTGGGATTCGTTGACAGAAACGATCCCGATAGCATGTTTGATTTAGAGGTAAATTTCCTTGTTAGCAAAAATGAACTTAGGAAAATAATCGATAATTGTATAAAAATTCATGGAATTACTACGACGGCTATATTGCTTGACAAGATAAAGGCACTAGGCTTCAAGTACTCTACAAAGGGTGCTATAACTATAGGTGTATCCGATATGGTTATACCAGAGGTTAAGGCAAAATATATCAAAGAGACAGAGGAGAAGATTGGCGGCATCTTAAAGCAGTATAAGAGAGGGCTTATTTCCGATGAGGAAAGATATAACTCTGTTATACATTCATGGACGGAGGCATCGGAAAATATTACAAAAGCACTTATCAATAACCTTGACAGATTTAATCCAGTTTACATGATGTCACAGTCCGGAGCAAGAGGTAACATCAATCAGATTAAGCAGCTTGCAGGTATGAGAGGGCTTATGGCCGATACATCAGGAAAGACCATGGAGGTACCGATAAAAGCGAACTTCCGTGAAGGTCTTAACGTGTTGGAATTCTTTATATCAACCCATGGTGCCAGAAAGGGTCTTGCAGATACGGCACTAAGGACTGCAGACTCAGGTTACCTCACAAGGCGTCTTGTGGATGTCAGTCAGGATGTTATAGTAAGAGAAATTGATTGCGGAACAAGAAAGGGAATTGAAGTATCGGATATAAAGGATGGAAATGAAGTAATAGAAGAGTTAAACGAAAGATTGATGGGAAGATACACAGCAGAAAACATCGCTCATCCTGAAACCGGCGAAGTAATTGTTGAAGCAAACAAGATGATTAATGACCATGATATAAATAAAATAATAAAAGCTGGCATTAAAAAGGTAAAAATCAGATCCGTATTAACATGCCATTCTGAATATGGCGTATGTGCGAAGTGTTATGGAGCAAACTTGGCAACAGGGGAAGAATGCAATGTCGGTGAAGCTGTGGGTATAATAGCAGCCCAATCGATAGGTGAACCCGGAACACAGCTGACCATGAGAACCTTCCATACCGGTGGAGTTGCNGGAGATGATATAACTCAGGGTCTTCCCCGTGTTGAGGAATTGTTTGAGGCTAGAAAACCAAAGGGACTTGCAATAATATCCGAAATAGAAGGTACGGTTAAGATAGTAGAATCAAAGAAAAAGAGGGAAGTTGTAGTAACATCGGAAGACGGAGAAGCAAAGAATTATCTTATTCCCTATGGTTCAAGAATAAAAGTATCCGAAGGGGATTATGTTGAAGCAGGAGATGAGCTTACAGAAGGTTCGGTTAACCCCCACGACATATTGAAAATAAAGGGAGTAACCGGTGTACAAAAATATCTACTCCATGAAGTTCAGAGGGTATACAGGCTTCAAGGGGTTGATATAAACGACAAGCATATTGAGGTTATTGTAAGGCAGATGCTAAGGAAAGTTAAGGTTGAAGATGCTGGTGATACAAAACTTCTTCCGGGCGGTCTTGTGGACATATTTGATTTTGAGGAAGAGAATGCAAGAGTAGTCGCAGAAGGCAAGAAACCGGCAGTGGCAAAAAGAACACTGTTAGGAATTACAAAGGCTTCTCTTGCTACGGAGTCATTCCTATCGGCAGCATCTTTCCAGGAAACAACGAGGGTTTTGACAGAAGCAGCAATAAAAGGCAAGGTGGATCCGCTTGTTGGTTTGAAGGAAAATGTAATAATTGGTAAGCTGATACCTGCAGGAACAGGCATGAGCAGGTATAAAGATATTAGCATAAGTACTGTGATAGAGTGATATGATAAAGAAAAATATACTAGAAACTGAAGTTTTGTAGTTGCTTCACAATGTTTCTTTTATATTTTTCTTTACGTGTACTAGTATAGTGTTTCTCAAATTTCCATTCAAATAAAAATCCTCCAGAACCCGTTAAACCATCGGGATTCTCGGATTTTTATTATGCGTAAGTAATTTGAGAATACACTACTAGATGCAACTTCACTGACAAAAATCTTGACAAATAGAGATTGTTGGTGATAAAATATTTCAGTGTGTAATTTTGCGACTATTTCGCAGCCTGTATTGACAGGGAGGGTAAGCAGTGCTTGAGAATCTGAAAAGTAGCAATAAAACTGTGGGACTGAAACAGTCGATGAAAGCTGTCGAGAAGATGATGGCAAAACAGGTGTTTATTGCAAAGGATGCGGATGAGCGTGTTGTAGGCAGAGTTAAAGAACTATGCCTGAAGAACAATGTACCGATAGTATACGTTGATACAATGAAGCAGCTGGGAAAAGCATGTGATATAGAGGTTGGTGCCTCAATTGCGTGCTTGCTTAAGTAATATTGTTTTAGCTGTTTTATATAACACCGCTGGTTTTATTATATTTGATGAAGCGATACTACAAACTTATGAATTTATTTATGAGTAGGTAGTAGTTTAATGTGTTGCTTACGAATTAATTGTAATTAGAAATATTTATTGTGAAAGGAGGTGGAGAAATGCCAACGTTTAACCAGTTAGTTAGAAAAGGTAGAAAGGTTATAAAAAAGAAGTCTGACTCTCCAGCACTTCAAAGAAATTTTAACTCATTGAAGAAGACAGCCACAGAGGTAAACAGTCCTCAAAAAAGAGGTGTTTGCACAGTTGTTAAGACAATTACACCCAAAAAACCGAATTCAGCTTTGAGAAAGGTTGCAAGGGTGCGTTTAACTAACGGCATTGAGGTGTCAGCTTATATACCCGGTATTGGTCACAACCTTCAAGAGCACAGCGTTGTTCTTATAAGAGGAGGTAGGATTAAGGATCTTCCAGGGGTAAGGTATCATATTGTTCGTGGAACCCTTGATACTGCTGGTGTAGCAAAAAGAATGCAGAGTCGTTCAAAGTATGGTGCTAAAAGACCGAAGGCGGGTGCAGCTGCAAAGTAGGATAGTACAACGTGCTTGGCACGATGTATGAAATGATGTATGAAATGATGTATGAAATGATGCAAAAAAAGCAAATAATAGTGCTTAGTACGTTGTTTAAATATATATTGGCAAGTACACAGCACTGACGACGGCTGGCAGACAAGTATCTAAAAGCCGCGAGTACCGATGATATGGTTATATCATGAAAAGGAGGGAAGGGAAGTGCCAAGAAAAGGACATATTCCGAAGAGAGATGTATTGCCCGATCCAATATATAATGACAAGGTTGTAACCAAACTGATTAACAATATTATGATGGACGGGAAAAAGAGTGTTGCTCAAAAAATATGCTATGGTGCTTTTGAAATAGTAAAGAACAAGACAGGAAAAGATCCTTTGGAAGTATTTGAGCAGGCTTTGAATAATATTATGCCTGTGCTTGAAGTAAAGGCAAGAAGGGTCGGTGGAGCAACATACCAAGTTCCTGTAGAAGTCAGACCTGACAGGAGACAGGCTCTTGGTCTCAGATGGCTTGTGAGCTATTCGAGACAAAGAGGCGAAAAGACGATGAGCGAAAGGCTTGCAGGAGAAATATTAGATGCAACCAATAGTATGGGAGCAGCATTTAAAAAGAAAGAAGATACACATAAGATGGCAGAGGCAAATAAAGCATTTGCTCATTACAGATGGTAAGAAAGAAAATGCAAAGAGAGAAAATCGCAACATTGTATTTGCTATGTGTCAATTTTTGAAAGGAAGGTTAAAATGCCCAGGCAATTTAGTTTAGAGAATACTAGAAATATAGGGATAATGGCTCATATAGATGCAGGTAAGACTACAACAACTGAACGTATTCTATTTTATACGGGTAGAGTCCATAAAGTAGGAGAAACTCACGAAGGTGCTGCAACCATGGACTGGATGGCACAAGAGCAAGAGAGGGGCATAACGATAACATCAGCAGCAACTACAGCCCAATGGAAAGGGAATAGGATCAATATTATTGATACGCCGGGGCACGTTGATTTTACAGTTGAAGTTGAAAGATCGCTTCGTGTTCTTGATGGTTCGGTTACTGTTTTCTGTGCAAAGGGAGGGGTTGAACCTCAATCTGAGACTGTATGGAGACAGGCCGATAGATATAATGTACCTCGTATTGCATATATTAATAAGATGGATATAATGGGAGCAGATTTCTTTAACTGTATAAAGATGGTGAAGGATAGACTGCAGGCGAATGCAGTTCCCGTTCAGCTTCCCATTGGAAAAGAAGAAAACTTTCAAGGTATCGTAGATCTTATTAAAATGAAAGCCTACTATTATATGGATGACCTTGGAAAGGACATTCAGGAGAGAGAAATTCCCGATGATATGAAAGAGATGGCTGAGGAATATCGTACTAATTTGATAGAGGCTGTTTCAGATCAGGATGAAGCAATAATGATGAAGTATCTTGAAGGTGAAGAGATAACTGAAGAAGAAATAAAGGCAGCTATAAGGAAGGCAACTTTAAAGGTAAAAATTATACCTGTAACTTGTGGTTCTTCGTACAAGAACAAGGGTGTTCAGCGTCTTTTAGATGCGGTCATTGATTATTTGCCTTCTCCATTGGATATAGAAGCCATAAAAGGTGTTACTGTAGACGGAGAGGAAGAAGTTGAAAGACCGGCAGATGACAATGCACCGTTTTCAGCATTAGCATTTAAGGTTATGGCGGATCCCTATGTAGGTAAGCTTTGTTTCTTCAGAGTTTATTCCGGGCAGCTAAGTTCCGGATCCTATGTTCTTAATGCTACAAAAGGCAAAAAAGAGAGGATAGGAAGAATATTGCAGATGCATGCCAACCACAGAGAAGAAGTTGATAGGGTTTATTCTGGGGATATAGCAGCTGCAGTTGGTTTAAAGGATACTACTACCGGAGACACCCTTTGTGATGACACTAATCCTGTAATTCTTGAATCTATGGAATTTCCCGAACCTGTTATTTCAGTTGCAATTGAGCCAAAGACAAAGGCGGGACAGGAGAAGATGTCAATAGCACTTCAGAAGCTTTCTGAGGAGGATCCTACTTTTAGGACCTATACAGATTCTGAAACCGGACAGACCATCATATCCGGTATGGGAGAATTACACCTTGACATTATAGTAGACCGATTGCTCAGAGAGTTCAAAGTGGAAGCAAATGTTGGTAACCCACAGGTTGCTTACAAAGAAACCATTAGGAAGGCTGTTAAATCTGAAGGAAAATATATAAGGCAGTCNGGTGGTAAGGGTCAATACGGGCACTGTTTGATTGAAATAGAACCAAGAGAACCCGGAACTGGATATGAGTTTGTTAATAAAATAGTGGGCGGCGTTGTTCCAAAAGAATATGTACCTGCTATTGATGCTGGAATTCAAAGTGCTATGAACACTGGTATTCTTGCAGGATATCCAGTTGTAGATGTAAAGGTTACGTTGTATGATGGCTCATACCATGAGGTTGACTCTTCGGAAATGGCATTTAAAGTTGCCGGTTCCATGGCTTTCAAAGATGGTATGAAAAAAGCAGATCCTGTACTTTTAGAGCCGATTATGAAAGTAATTGTTACTGTTCCTGAAGAATATATGGGTGACGTTATGGGAGACCTGAACTCAAGAAGAGGAAGAATTGAAGGCATGGAAGCAAGGGCAGGTGCACAGGTAATTACTGCTAATGTGCCTTTGTCTGAAATGTTTGGATATGCTACTGGCTTACGTTCAAAGTCCCAAGGAAGAGGCGTGTTTACAATGGAGATAAGCCACTTCGAAGAAGTACCCAAAAATATTCAAGAGCAGATTATGGAAGGTAAAAAACGCTAATTGGAGTGTAAAATTCTGAGTTAAAACAGGAAGCATACAAATATATTTGTGTGTTTCCTGTTGAAAAATATTTTATATTAATTAAATAAATAAAATTAATTAAATTAATAATTATCAGTTGGTTAACTGAAAAAAGGAGGAGAATTTGCAATGGCAAAAGCTAAATTTGAAAGAAGCAAACCCCACGTTAATATTGGAACGATAGGTCACGTTGACCATGGTAAGACCTCATTGACCGCAGCTATTACAAAAGTTTTAGGATTCCAAGGTAAAGCAGACTACAAATCCTATGACAATATCGACAAAGCTCCAGAAGAAAGAGAAAGAGGAATTACCATTTCAACATCCCATGTTGAGTATGAAACAGATACTAGGCACTATGCCCACGTTGACTGCCCCGGTCATGCTGACTATGTTAAGAACATGATAACCGGAGCTGCACAGATGGACGGTGCTATTTTGGTTGTATCGGCTGCTGATGGTCCGATGCCACAGACAAGAGAACACATTCTTTTGGCTCGTCAGGTTGGTGTGCCATACATAGTTGTGTTCTTAAACAAATGTGATATGGTTGATGACGAAGAACTTATCGAATTGGTTGAAATGGAAGTTAGAGAACTGTTGAGCTCATACGAATTCCCTGGAGATGATATTCCTATAGTAAGAGGTTCAGCACTTAGTGCACTTGAATCTTCAGCAACTGATATTTCAGCTCCTGAATATCAGCCAATTGCTAAGCTTATGGAAGAAGTTGACAAGTACATTCCAACACCGGAAAGAGCTACAGACAAGCCCTTTATTATGCCTGTTGAGGACGTATTCACAATCACTGGTCGTGGTACTGTTGCTACAGGTAGGGTTGAAAGAGGAGTTCTTAAGATGGGTGAAGAAGTTGAAATCGTTGGTATGATGGACGAACCGAGAAAAACAGTTGTTACTGGTATAGAAATGTTCAGAAAGCTTCTTGACCAAGCTGTTGCTGGTGACAACATAGGTGCTCTTTTAAGAGGTATTCAAAGAACAGATATTGAAAGAGGACAAGTGTTGGCAAAACCTGGTTCGATAAAACCACATACTCATTTTGAAGGACAAGTATACGTTCTTACTAAAGAAGAAGGTGGAAGACATACTCCTTTCTTCAACAATTACAGACCTCAGTTCTATTTCAGAACAACTGACGTTACTGGTGTAATTGAGCTTCCTGAAGGAACAGAAATGGTTATGCCTGGTGACCACATTACAATGAAAATTAAGTTAATAACTCCAATAGCTATGGAAGAAGGCTTGAAGTTCGCTATCCGTGAAGGTGGAAGAACTGTTGGAGCTGGAAACGTTTCGAAAATAATTGAGTAATAAGATAAAAAATCAGGGTGGCATTGTCCCCCTGATTTTTTTATAAGTACTGCAATTACCCGCCTTTGCATCCCCTATTTTCTTTTCAAGCCTAATACTTTGGTTGCAATTACTAAGGTGAAGAAAAATATGAAAAAAGCATTGTGAAGCAGATTGTAGAGCCTGTAGATCAAACAAACACTAGTTTGTCTCCAACGCATGTGTTGGATTTTTTTATTGTACCGACGGGCAATTCCAATACGCGGCGGGAACCGAATACAATTTTAGAACATCTCCACGGTGGAAGGTTTTCAATCAAATGTATTACCCTATCATCACGGTCTATAAATACTATGTCTAGCGAAAACTTCATAAAGAACATGTGTATAGAGTTGCAAGGCTCGATTAGAAGACCTGAATTGTCAGGCAGAGAGCTTTTAAACATCAATCCTAAAAACCGTTTTGTAAAAGTGTCTGCAATAATTGTGTTCATCGAAAGAACAGAACCCTTGGTTCCATTTTCAACAATCATAAGATACCCCTCCAGAAATATCCGGATATATACCGGGTTTATTGTATTAAAAATGGTAATGATTAATCAGACAAATCAAAAAAATAGCGTATAATTTATTAATGGGTAATAAAGACTTAAGATGATATGTATAGATATATTTTATCATAAATAAAGCAAATTTCAATAAGATACCCTAAAAAAGGGGTGCCTTAAATAAACAAAATTAAAAGAGCATCGAGCTCTTTCGCTTTTTGGTCATTTCACTTCGTGAAATCCCACTAAATGTGAAGAAAAAAATACACTCACCTGAAAATTATACTTGAATTATATAAAGATATAACTCTAATAATAAATAATCAGATGGAGGTGATTCGATGAACGATGATTTTATAAAAAAAGATGAAATTATTGAAGAATCAAGAAATGAACACAATGATGAAGCAGAACAAAAAAACTTTTTTATTAATAATGAGAAAGTAAGGAATGACGATAAAGGTGCAATAGCTCTCGAGAGAATCGACGGGCTTTACGTTGTTTTAGGATGGATAAGTGCAGCTATAACCATATTTGTTTCACCGCTGTTTGCAATTGCCGGGATAACCTTTGGAGTATTGTTAAACAGACAGCATAAAGGAAGCGGAAATATAATCATCATAAGCAATGTGGTACTGGCATTAATTAATATAGTTTTGAGTCAGATAATTTTGATGCTTATAAATAACATGATGTATCGATAATTAAATAAAAGTGAAGAAAAATATTCCAGAAACTTAAGTTGCACAAGTTTATAGTCTGTAAATACTCCACATTTTTCTTCACTTAAATAATATACACCCACTATGAGGGTACTTGAAGCAAGTATCAATGTACTCTCATAGCTATTTTAATTTTATATTATTTGTGTTATCGAACCTACTGATTCTAAAGGTTCAAAATCCAGTTATTGACATAGTGAAGTGAGGATTTAAATTAAAGCATTATCTATATAGTGCAAATTTTATTTTGAAGTTTAGTTATTATTGGCATGGAGGAAAAATAAATATGCGAACAAGGTATAAAAAGATAATTATGGTTTTTGTGACGATTCATTTGCTTGTCTTGGCGATGGGTTGTAAAGAAAAAAATGAAGAGGAAAAGGCAAAAAATGATGTCCATTTTCAAGACATGAACCCTGAAAACTCAGGGGGAGATATAAAAAGTCTGGTTACTGAGGATTCGAAGGATGGTCTTTTAGAGATAGGGAGCTTTTCAACCACACTTTTAGATGATCAAAAAAACAGAGTTGAAAATCTTCATATTGCAGCAGATTATCTTAATAATAAAAAGGTATTGCCGGGTGAGGAGTTTTCCTTTAATGAAACTATAGGAAGAAGGACAGAAGGTAAGGGATATAAGAAAGCACCTATTATAAAAAGAACAAAGGATGGCCCCAAAAAAGGATATGGAGTTGGAGGGGGTATATGCCAACTGTCTTCAACATTGTATAATGCAGCACAGAAAGCAGGATTGAAAATTACCGAAATACATCACCACTCGAAAAATGTAGGTTATGTTCCTGAAGGAAAAGATGCGACAGTGGTTTATGGGGCTAAAGATTTTAAATTTGTAAACAACCGTTCCAACCCAGTTGTTATTAAAGCTTCTGTGTCAGAGGAGAAGGTTGCGGTGAGTATATTTGAAATGATAAAATAAAATTATAATTAGGCGATAAATGTCCTCCACTTCTATAAGTGGCCGGCACAGATTTGCTTTCAGGCGGCGAGCATATATACCGCCTTGTCGAAACACCGCGAAAGCAAGAAAAATTTTCTACAGCGGAAAATTTTTTTGAACCGAGGTGTTATAAATCTGCCTGAGTTGAAATGTGGGTCATGATTTTGATAAAAACTATGGAACTATTCTATAAATAATGATATAAATATAATTAAATTATAATAAAATGCAAAACTCGATTATTTGGGAGGATATAAGTTACATGATAAAAAGGGAAATTACAATTACAAGTAAAATGGGATTAGCTGCAAAACCTGCAGCATTGTTTATTCAGAAGACATCAAACTATAAATCGAGTATCTGGATTGAAAAAGGTGAGAGGAAGGCTAATGCCAAAAGTTTGCTTGGGCTTTTGGCTTTGGGAGTTGATTACGGTAGTAAAATTGTACTTATTGCTGAGGGTGATGACGAAAAAGAAGCGATTAATGAATTAAGTGAGTATCTTTCATCAAAACTGGAAGAAAGTGTTTAGCCATGAGAAGAAAAGTTTTCAAGGCCGAGGCAGTCTCCTTAGGCATTGGAATAGGCAGGATATTTATCATTAAGGAGCCCGATGTAAAAGCCAATAAGAATCTGATAGATGAATCTCAGATCGAAAATGAGATTACAAATCTTGAGGTTGCTATATGCAGAACATTTATCGAAATCCATGATTTGAATGACGGGTTTAAAGGAATACTTAGCGAAGAGGAAAACCGGATTTTTGATTTTTACACAGAAATACTCGATGATAAAAGTTTTTTTGAGGAGATTAATAATACAATAAAACATAAGAAGTACAGTGCCCAGAGGGCAATACATACATGTATTCAAAAGTACATGGATGAAATATTAAAAAGCGATAATGAGTATATAAAACAGAGGGCTTTTGACCTTGATGATGTCAGGAAAAGACTTATTAAGAACATTTCCGGCAGTAGTGGAATAAGGATGGAAGAAATCACAAGGGATCATATTGTGCTGGTGGATGAGCTTAAACCCATACTTGCGGCAGAACTTGGGAAAAAGGAAGTTAGAGGGGTTGTGGCAAGGGAAGGTGCCGGCTATTTTACTCATGCGTCTATAATTCTTAGAAGTACTGGTATACCAACTTTAAACGGTGTCTGTATCCAGGAACTTGACAAATTTTTGGACAGGCCGGCCATACTGGATGCCATTAATGGTGTACTGATTGTAAATCCATCAGAACATGATATAAAGAATTGTAAAAGAAATTTGATTAAAAAGACTGGTTCTTGTGTTAAGGATAGTTCTGAGGATGATGCTCTTTTACATGATGTGAATAATGAAAGCCTAATGACTAAAGATGGTGTTAGGGTTCATCTGTTTGTAAACATAAGCAGTGTTAAAGAGTTCATTATGGCAAAAAAGCTGGACATCGAAGGGATAGGTCTTGTCAGAACCGAGTCTTTATTTATAAATTATAAAAAAATTCCCGATGAAAAAAGACAGTTCGCGGCTTATCAAAAAATGGTAGCGAGCATGACGTACAAACCTGTTATAATAAGGACTACGGATATTGGCGGAGACAAGGTGCCGGGGGTTTTGAGCATAAATGATAAGTCTTTGAGCCGAAGCTCTCGGGGTATTAAAAGGTCTTTGGAGCAAAGACAGGAGTTTGTTACCCAAATACGTGCTATTCTGCGTGCCGCAGAGTATGGCAATGCTTCCATTTCTTTCCCTATGGTGGAAACGGCTGAAGAAATTAAAGAAGCAAGGAAGATAATAGATGATGTGAATGACGAACTGGAAGAAACTTACGGTAAACGGCAAAAGATTAGAGTCGGTACTATGATAGAGACGGCTTTAGCTGTTGAAAACCTTGAAGAGATTTTAGAACAGGTAGATTTTATAAGCATAGGCACAAATGACATGCTTCATCAGATATGCGAGCAGAGCAGAAAATGTTCAACACTGGAAAAAAGGTCGTACCTTGAGCCGATAATGCTTAATACCATAAAGCGTTGTGTAGATAAGGCCTTTGAGAAAAAAGTAGATGTCAGTGTTTGTGGAGAGATGGCAACAGATCCTATGGGTGTGGTGGTTTTACTTGGGATGGGCATACATAATTTCAGTATGAGCCCTGCTTCTATTAAAGACATATACAGCTTTATCAAAGGCATAAGCTTTGCGGATGCAAAGGAGTTGGCAATAAGGGTGGCAGAGAGTGATAGCCTTCGGGATGTAAAAAGAATACTGACAAAATGGATGAAAACTAGGATGTGAAAAAATGTTTGATATCCAGGAAGAACTAAAAAAATTGCCCGAGAAGCCGGGCGTTTATATTATGAAAGATAAAAACGGTCAGATAATATATATAGGGAAAGCCGTTGTATTAAAAAACAGAGTAAGGCAATATTTTCAGTCCTTGGCAAACCAGACACAAAAGGTTAGGGCAATGGTGCCTTTGATTCATGAGTTTGAGTATATTGTCACCGATACCGAGCTTGAGGCATTGATTCTAGAATGCAATCTTATAAAAAAGCATCGGCCCAAGTTTAACATACAACTAAAGGATGATAAAACCTACCCCTATATTAAGGTGACTATGAAAGAGGATTATCCACGGGTATTGGTGACCCGGAGAGTTGAGAAGGATGGAGCAAAATACTTTGGTCCTTACACTAGTGAGTTTGCGGTAAAGGAAACAATGGATCTTATAAAAAAGCTTTTTCCTGCAAGAACGTGCAAGAGGGCTTTAACAGGGAAACCTATAAAGGAAAGACCATGTCTGAATTATTATATCTACCAGTGTCTTGGACCATGTCAGGGAAATGTCAGCAAGAAGGAATACAGATCCCTTATGATAGATATTTGCAGTTTTCTTGGAGGAAAGCAGGAGGATATATTAAAAAGGCTTGAGCATGATATGAAAGAGGCATCGGACAAACTGGAATTTGAAAGGGCAGCGAAGATCAGAGACAAAATCAATAGCCTTAGGCATATAGCACAAAAGCAGAAAATTATTTCTACAGCGATGGAGGATCAGGATATCGTCGCTTTTGCAAGAGACGAAGCAGATTCGTGTATTCAGGTGTTTTTTATCAGGGGAGGAAAGCTTATTGGCAGAGAGCATTTTATCCTGGAAGGCACATCGGATGAGACGGACAATGAGCTGATGTCGGCATTTATCAAGCAATTTTACAGCAGTGCCGCCTATGTCCCGAAACAGATTGTTCTACAGGAGGACATTGACGAAGCGAGCATTATTGAGAGGTGGCTCAGCAGCAAAAGCTCCTCAAAGGCATATATCAAGGTACCTAGAAGAGGCGAGAAATTGAGGCTGGTTGAGATGGTGAAAAAGAATGCCCTTATTGAGCTTGCACGATTCAGAGATAGAATAAATAAGGAGAGCATCTTAGCAAAAGAGGGCTTAGAAAGACTTTCGAAGATTTTATCATTGGATAAACCCTTAGAGAGAATAGAGGCATATGACATTTCAAACACGGGAAGCTCGGAAATAGTGGGTTCAATGGTGGTGTTTGAAAAGGGGCTTCCTAAAAAAAACGGCTACAGAAGATTTAAGATAAAGTCAACAAATATACAGAATGATTACCAGAGCATGCAGGAGGTTATTTATAGAAGGTTTAAACGGGCACAAAAAGAGATGGGCGTAAGAGCTGGCGGTGAAGAAGGAAGTACCGGGTTTGGGAGCTTGCCCGACCTTATACTTGTGGATGGTGGATTGGGTCATGTAAATGCGGTTTCGGGCACATTAAAGGAGTTTGATTTCGATATTCCCGTATACGGGATGGTAAAGAATGAAAACCACAGAACAAGGGGACTTGTATCGGTANAAAAGGAGTTTGAACTTTCAAAAGATATTATGCTGCTAAGGTTTATAACATCAATTCAGGATGAAGCCCATAGATTTGCATTGGAGTATAATAAAAAGCTCAGGGCAAAAAGGTACAGAGGTTCGGTTCTGGACGATATAGAGGGAGTGGGTCCTAAACGCAAAAAGCTTCTGATTAAGCATTTTGGATCGGTTAAGGCTATAAGGAATGCGAGGATTGATGAATTGGCTGAGGTTAAAGGAATAAGCAGGGAGCTGGCTCAAAGAATTTATGATTTTTTTAGGCAATGAACCTGATTTCTATAATATTCATGATTATTTTTTGGTAAGAGGAGTATAAACGCATGGCAATATTTGCAATTTCTGACCTGCATCTTGCATATGGGATTGATAAGCCTATGGATGTTTTCGGCGGCAGATGGATAAATTATATGCAAAGGTTAAAGGACAATTGGAGTGCTACTGTAGGGCTAAATGACTATGTTATTGTCCCGGGAGATATATCCTGGGCCACATATATTGAACAGGCGGTTGATGATTTTAAGTTCATCGAAGCCCTACCCGGGAAAAAAATAATATCAAAGGGAAATCACGATTATTGGTGGACTACCATGAGCAAGCTGAATAAGTTTCTTATGGAACAAAACCTAAAAACTATCAGCTTTATGCATAATAACAGCCTTAATGTCGAAGATTTTACGGTTTGTGGGTGCAGGGGCTGGAAGTGCCCCGGTGATGATGATTTTACGCTGGAGGATAAAAAGATATACGAAAGGGAGCTTGTGAGGCTTGAGCTATCGTTAAAGAGCACTTCGGCTTTATTACAGCTTGGAAGAATTATTGTAGCAATGCATTATCCTCCCTTTAGCCCCGATGGGAAATCGTCGGAATTTGTGGAAATAATGAGGAAATACGACGTAGAGAAATGCCTGTATGGACATTTGCATGGGAACAGCTTTAAAGGGGCGGTAACAGGAGAGGTTCATGGCATTGAGTTCCATCTGGTTTCAGCGGATTATTTAAATTTTGTCCCCTTAAGGATAGGCTTGTAAAAATTTTAGATGTTTGTATTGGATTTTCAAAACATATTGTGTTATAATGTAATGGCTTAATTTGATGGGGAATAAATCCCTATTAATAGGCTGATGTGGTGAATTTTAATATTGACATTACTGGGTATAAATATAAAATTTCAAAACTTAATAATGGGAGGATATGTTATAAATGAATGTTAAGATTGAGAAAAAGGATAAAAGTATTGTAGAACTGGAAATTGAGGTGGAAGCAGAAAAATTTGAAGAAGGACTTCAAAAATCTTTTCAGAAAAATGCAGGAAAATTTAATGTTCCCGGGTTTAGAAAGGGAAAGGTTCCAAGAAATATTGTAGAGAGATATTACGGAAAAGAAGTTTTGTATGAGGATGCAATTAATATTGTTTGTGCTGAGGCATATGATGAAGCAATCAGAGAAAATGATATACATCCTGTGGATAGACCAAGTATAGATATTAAAGATGTTGGAGAGGGTAAAAATCTGTTGTTTACGGCGAGTGTAACCGTTATTCCCGAAGTAGAACTGGGAGAGTACAAAGGCATCGAGATTGAAAAGATTGATGTTAATGTGACCGACGAAGAGGTGGAAGAGGAAATAAAGAAGGTTGCAGAAAAAAATGCAAGGGTTATGTCCGTGGATGACAGAGGGATTCAAAAAGGGGATTTAGCACAGATAGACTTCGAAGGTTTTATCGATGGAGAGCCCTTTGAAGGAGGAAAGGCAAGTGATTATGTCCTTGAAATAGGATCCGGAACCTTTATCGAAGGGTTTGAAGATCAGCTTATCGGCGGAAAGCCTGGGGATGACATTGAGGTTAATGTTACTTTTCCCGAGGATTATGGGAAAAACGAGCTTGCGGGAAAGCAGGCTTTGTTTAAGGTAATTGTTAATGATGTAAAGGTTAAAGAATTGCCTGTTATAGATGATGAATTTGCAAAAGATGTCAGTGAATTCGATACATTAGAAGAGTATAAGGCAGATGTCAAAAAGAAGCTCGAGGACAATAAAGAGCATATGGCAAAGCATAAGGTAGAAGAAGAAGTGGTTAAGAAGGTTACCGAAAATGCTGCTGTGGAAATACCGGAGGTCATGATTGAAAACCAGATAGACAGACTTTTAAAGAATTTTGATGCCAGATTGCGTTATCAAGGGCTGGATCTAGATAAGTATCTTATGATTATGGGTGCGGATCAAAGCACCTTTAGAGAACAACTAAGACCTGAGGCAGAAAAAGATGTTAAGACCCAGCTGGTATTGGAAAAGCTTTGCAAGGTAGAGAATATTACAGCATCGGAAGAAGAACTTGACGAAGAACTTAAATCAATGGCAGAAAATATTAAGCAGGATATTGATGATTTTAAGAAACATTTAAAAGATGACGATATAGAATATATTAAGACTAATGTTGAAATCAAAAAGGTTATAGAATTTTTGGTTGAAAACGCAAAAATAGCATAAAACGAGTTTATTAAATTGAGAATATGGGAAAAGATATATAAGATTGCAAATTCGACAGGAGGGGATATAATGAGTTTGGTTCCGGTAGTTGTAGAGCAAACAAACCGTGGTGAGCGTTCATATGATATTTATTCAAGGCTTCTAAAGGATAGAATTATTGTTTTAAGTGACGAGGTTAATGACGTAACAGCAAGCCTTGTTGTTGCACAATTGCTGTTTTTAGAGGCTGAAGACCCTGATAAAGATATTCAGTTATATATAAACAGTCCCGGAGGTTCTGTAACCTCAGGTTTTGCTATATTTGACACAATGCAGTATGTTAAGCCAGATGTTTCCACAATTTGTATCGGAATGGCAGCTAGCATGGGTGCATTTCTTCTTGCTGCCGGTACAAAGGGAAAGAGGTTTGCACTTCCTAACAGTGAGATTATGATACATCAACCATTAGGTGGTGCCCGAGGGCAGGCCACAGATATAAAGATTCACGCGGAACAAATAATTAAGATAAAAAACAAGATAAATAAGATATTGAGTGAAAGAACAGGACAACCTTTTGAAAAGATTGAAAGAGATACAGAGAGAGATTTCTTTATGTCTGCAGAGGAAGCTAAGACCTACGGAATTATAGATGAAGTGATGGAAAGAAGAAAATGAATGAGGTGGTAGTTGGATGTCCAGACATGATGAAAAGAAGCAACTAAAATGCTCCTTCTGCGGAAAGACTCAAGAACAGGTCAAAAGGCTGGTAGCTGGACCCGGTGTATATATTTGTGATGAGTGCATTGAGCTTTGCTCGGAGATAATTGAGGAGGAGTTTGAAGAAGCGAGAGCTGATGCGGATCTGAACAGCATACCAAAGCCTAGTGAAATAAAGAGCATACTGGATCAGTATGTAATAGGTCAGGAATCTGCGAAAAAATCTTTGTCTGTAGCAGTATACAATCATTATAAGAGGGTTAATGCAGATTTTAAGGGTTCGGATGTGGAACTTCAAAAAAGCAATATAGTTATGCTTGGGCCGACGGGTTCAGGAAAAACGCTTTTGGCACAGACCCTTGCAAAAATATTGAATGTTCCGTTTGCAATAGCGGATGCAACATCCCTTACAGAGGCAGGTTATGTTGGTGAGGATGTTGAGAATATTCTCTTAAAACTTATTCAGGCGGCGGACTACGATATTGAGAGAGCAGAAAGAGGAATAATATATATTGATGAAATCGACAAAATTGCAAGAAAATCAGAGAATCCTTCAATAACAAGGGATGTTAGCGGAGAGGGTGTTCAACAGGCTCTGCTTAAGATACTAGAGGGGACTATTGCTTCAGTGCCACCGCAGGGGGGAAGAAAGCACCCTCATCAGGAGTTTATACAGATTGATACGACTAATATTCTTTTTATATGCGGTGGAGCCTTTGATGGGATAGATAAGATTATAGATAATAGAATAGGGAAGAAAACAATGGGCTTTGGGGCTGAAATAGAAAGCCCTAAAAAAATTAATATCGGAGAAGTTTTAAAGCATATTCTTCCCCAAGATCTCTTGAAGTTTGGGCTTATTCCTGAGTTTGTAGGAAGACTTCCCGTTATCGTATCTTTACATTCTCTTGATAGGGATGCTCTTATGAAGATATTGAGTGAGCCTAAGAATGCTCTTGTGAAACAGTATCAACGACTCTTTGAGATGGATGATGTCATCCTTGAGTTCGAAAAAGAGGCTTTGGCGGCGATAGCAGATAAGGCTATTGCTAGAAATACTGGTGCAAGGGGACTTCGGGCAATAATCGAGGAGATTATGTTGGATATAATGTATGATATTCCTTCTCAGCCTAATGTTGAAAAATGTATAATTACGCGGGATTCTGTTGAAGGCAAGGGCAGTCCTACAATAGTAATCAATGAGAATAAAAAACCACTAAAAAAGGCTATGAATAAAAAATCAAGGGTTAAGAAGGAATCAGCTTCTTAAAATAGGGTGCATTGAATAACTGTGAAGAAAAGTGTTTCAGAAGCTTATATTCTTCCACATTTTTCTTTACTTAAGTAATGTGTGAGCCCTTAACAAGATAAAACTACAAGGAGTCAGGTGTTTTACCTGGCTTTTTTTGTTGTTTCAGTTGACATGTTGTAGAACAGCACTTTAATATCGTGTTAAACAGCAAATTAAAATATCAACAAAATGAATAAAAACAGCATATTAAAATTCCGAAAGCACAATTTTACCGT
>JGI24710J26742_10001193_pt1 | contig 24078 bp, 23 predicted proteins | sample BioPla2DNA2_FD_26742 | JGI IMG/M metagenome (IMG submission 26742) | reverse complement strand
TTTCTTCATAATTCGTCACTCCTTTCTTGAGTACGATATGAGTATACCTCGCCTGTTTGTCAACAAAAGGGCAGCAATGTGGCTTTTGTGTGAAGATTTTTATTATTTTATATGTTGGGGTTTTGGTGGGTGGAAGGGGGGTGAGTATTATAAAAAAAATCAGGTTTATTAGTTTGTCAATTCTTATAGAATAGTTTCCCAATCATAAGGAAATCCTATATATTTCAATTCTACAACGGGGTATACATCAAACAGACGTTTTAGCTCAAAACAAAACCATGTCCACAAACTTTTATTTTGGGTAACTCTTTTCAAAGCTAAAACCACAGGAAAAACCTTGTTTGTTTTGGTGGTAATATATTTTTTGTCTTTATTTAAAAGCGATATTGGCTGCGAAAGCGGCATATTATAAATACGCTCATTATGTGCACATCGGTTTCTTAAATCAAGAAAGGCACGAACCCAACCATTTAATAGTCCGGCACTTTTAATTCCAAACTCTATTGCTATTGCCTTTTGGTCTTTATCCATCATAATACCAAAAAGAGTTGAAAGCATTCCAAACGAAAATAGTTCAATGGATGCCCAAACAGGAAATTTACCACCGTATTTTTTTAAGTGATGTGCAACAAAAGGCTTCTTTTTCCCTCGCTCAATAGCCACTTGAAGATTTGAAATAAAAACATCGTAAACAAGTTCATTTCTTTTGTTATATATTGATTTGAAGTTGTTTTTATCGTTGATTCCTTCCGAGCCATAAGTTATTGCTAAGTGATATGATATCTTTGAACGCAAATTAATTTCAAACGCTTCAAGAACCGACAAAAGAAGATGCCTGAAAGCGAAATCAAACTGATATAGTTGAGTCAAATCAGAAAAGCTAGTTCCGTATATATATTTCTCTTTGTCGCTGGGGTCTAAAAAAGTTAGTCCATAAGCACAAAGTCTATAATAATTTAGCTGCTTCAGCGCTTCAATAGCAATAACCTCATCGTCAACAATCAAATTATGCTTTTCTTGCAGCATTTTGATTTGTTCAATATAGTTTAAGGGTTGTTTTAATGGTTTTACATTATTGTTTTGCAAATAAAAGTCCCTCCGATTTGGGCGTTCATCGTTACCGATGTAGAGGCATGGAGGGCTCTATCAATAGTATTATACCCTCCGTTGTTGTAAAAAGTCAACTATTTGTTTAAAAAACAAGACAAAAAGTTCAACATTTTATTATTTTAGTCTACTTTTGTCATCATAATGTTCCTTTCCGTGTGCATTAACTTAAGCATGATTTTTTTGCTCACTTCATCTTAACACAATCACTCCTTCCATATTCTAATACCAAGCTAGCTATATTGTACCACAAAGCCTCAAATAGTTTAAAGCTTTCCTCAATATCGTAATAACCTATAATAATAACAAAAGCGCTGGGAAACCCACCGCTAAAGCAAAACACTTTTGAAAATCACTTTTTATGCATATCTAAAAAGCCTAACTATACACAAAACAATTAATCCACGCCTATACGCACAAGCCTTTATTCAACAAAAAACTTAATCCATATTTCAGGTTTATCTTCAGTTGATTCGTAGTAGTAATAATTATCGGAAAGAACAAGCATATTATCTATAGATGAACCTTTCATCTGTTCTATAAGCTGTGTGCCTTCTTCTTGTATTTGTTCTTTGGTTATTGTTCTATCGCCTGGGTGCTTAAACACAGACAAGAAACACCAAAACTTAATCATGTCTTTGTCTGATAATTCTTTATCAGCATGTATTGTTGCTGAAAAGGTGCCCGGAAATAAACTTATTAAAGAAATATCGTTTCCGGTATACATGGCATCGGTTTCAATGGTAAATGGAGATTTTTCAATAGCAATACCGAATTTTCTTACATTTTCAAAGTAGGTTTCCATTATTTCTTCCCTGCTTAAAGGGCTTGGTTCCGCTGCCGAAATTGGCAATAGCGCTGCTAACAATAGCATAAGGGTTAGTAGTAGTGCGAGTGTTTTTTTCATTTTTTCCTCCAAAAATAAAACTAAATTTCCCCCTTATATGCTAATTTTAGCACAAAGCTTAAATAATGTTAATGCTCATAATTGAAAACACATACACCGCATGTTAAAATAGCCAAACGGAGGTGGGCATATGGATATTTTAGATGCGCTTAATATGCAAAGGGAGTTTTTTAATAAAGGCAATACCCGCTATACAGAATACAGGCTTAATTCTCTAAGGAAACTAAAGGCAAATATAAAGCGTATGGAGGGGGAAATACTTGAGGCTCTCTATGCGGATTTATCCAAAGCGGGCATGGAAGCGTATATAACAGAAATAGGCATAGTGTATGATGAAATAAACTATATGCTAAGAAACACAAGAAGGCTTTCAAAGCCAAGGTATAAGCTGTCGCCGCTTTCTCATATGCCCTCAAGGCTGGTAGAATATAAAGAGCCATACGGTAATGTGCTTATAATAAGCCCGTGGAACTTTCCCTTTTTGCTAACAATATCGCCCCTTGTTGATGCGCTTGCTGCTGGCAATACTGCAATAGTTAAGCCAAGCGCAAAGGCTGCGCATACAAAAAATACTATGCAAAAGCTTATAGAAAGCACATTCCCGCCTGAATATGTTTATTTTGTATCAGGTGGAAGGGAGCAAAACGCCAATTTGCTCGATTACCATTACGATTATATTTTCTTTACAGGCTCTAAAAATTTTGGCAAACAGGTAATGAAAAAGGCTGCGGAACACCTAACGCCTGTTACGCTTGAACTTGGCGGCAAAAGCCCATGCATAATAGATAAAAACTGCAATATGGATTTGGCTGTTAAGCGCTCAATGTTCGGCAAGCTTACAAATGCGGGGCAGGTATGCGTAGCGCCCGATTATTTTTTAGTGCATGAAGATATAGCGGAAGAATTTATAGGTAAATGCAAAGCCCGCATAAAGGAAATATATACAGATGAGCCGCTTAATTGCGATTATTACCCCAATATAATAAGCAAGCAAGAGTTTGATAGAGTACTAAGCCTTATAGACGCAGAAAAAACCGTATTCGGCGGTAAAAGCGATATTAAAACCCTTAAAATAGAGCCTACTTTACTATACCCCGTAAGTTTGCAAGACGCCTGCATGGGCATGGAGATATTCGGCCCCATAATACCCGTAATACCTTATAATAACCACGAGGAAAACCTGTATACAATAGCCCAAAACCCTACGCCCCTTGCGCTGTACATATTTACAGAGGATAAAAAAGTGGCGGATTATTATATAAAAAATGTGCGCTTTGGCGGAGGCTGCATAAACGATACGCTTATGCATGTAGGCACAAACAAAATAGGCTTCGGTGGTGTGGGGCAAAGCGGAATGGGTCTGTATCACGGTAAGTACGGCTTTGATACCTTTACCCATACCAAGGGCATGGTAGATACCTCCACCCGCTTTGATATGCCTGTAAGGTATCTGCCACCAAGCAAATGGAAGATGAATATATTAAAAAGAGTGCTCAGGTAAAGGAAAGCGCAATAGACTACTGTTTCGCCTTATTAGCTAGCCAATTATTGAAACAAATTTTGTATGAGCTGATTTGAGGAAATCACTAAACAAGATATAACCTTGCAACAATTTTTATTAAGGTTGTTATTTGCCATAAAAAGAGCGAATGATTTGTAGTGTATAGATGATAATTATTTCAGCCTAAATCAGCTTTATCTTGTGCGCCTTTTCCGATTTGTCTTTGCTTTGTTAAGGCGCTATAGCGCCGCTATGTTTACTTCGCCAAGCTTTGCCAAATCAAATAATTCGCTGCAATCTATGCGCTGCTTTAAACTGAGATAAGTATGAGAGTGCTCAGCTCATTTGTTATACATATTGTTGAATTTGATGCACGCGTTTTTTAAACCCTCAGGTTGTTTGAATATGTTATGTATGGTTCCAACGACTATGTCGATACCCATATGGTAACATTTATCGCATATAGCGTAATCAGCTCCGCCATCTACATTAATCACAAAATTACAGCCTAGTCTTTTTCTTATCATAGTTAATTCGCGTAGGCGTTCAATTCCTCCCTCTAAGAAGCTTTGTCCTGCAAAACCCGGTTCAACGGTCATAACAGTTACCATATCGACGTAATTTGCGTAGGGTTCTACAGAATCTATTTGCTGACTTGGATTTATTACTATTCCAGGTTTCAAACCACGTGAGCGCGCTTTATCGATAGTTCTTCTGACAAAGCGCGTTGAGTCTGAATGAAAGGAGAAATATTCCACATTTGCTTCAGAAAGCGGTTCTATATATTCCAAAGGATTATTCACCATCAAGTGTACATCAAAAACAATTTGAGGATAGACNTCTTTTATTTCNGCAATCGTTTTAACTGAATAACTTAAGTTAGGAACATAGTTTCNATCCATNATGTCGAGGTGAAACATAGTAATTCCACCTTCAATGAGTTCATTGAGTTTTTCTTTTAATTCAAGTATGTTTATATTCATTATTGATGCCGAAACTAACATATTACCTCCAAAATGATGATTACGGGAATTGCAAAGCAACCTCCAGAATGATAATATAAAGCTTAATATATTATTGTTTAGGAGCGGAGTAGATGAATGTAACGATTAAGGATATAGCAAAACAACTGGGTCTTTCCCATTCAACAGTATCAAGAGCGTTAAACGATAGTCCACATATTAGTAAGATTACTAGAGAAAAAGTAAAGAAATGCGCTGCTCAAATGGGATATGTGCCCAATCTAAGTGCAAGAAGCCTTGTTACACAGAGNCCGCAAAATATCGGATTGTTTTTCTCAACTCTCTCCCACGGAACTGCCGTTTCTTTTTTCTATAATATATTTCAAAGCGTTAACAATACTATAAATGGAAGCTATAACCTACTGTTAAAAGCCTTGATAAATATGATGATTTTAATTCCGTGAAACGATCCAATTTTTCCGGAATCATTTTAGTAAGCCAAAGCCTGCTTGACATTAAGTTTGTGGAACACCTTGCGAAAAACAAGATACCCAGTGTTATACTAAACAATGACTATTCTGATATGGGCTTTCCCTGTTTTGTTATTGACGACGAAGAGGGTATACGTCTTGCGGTAGATAATTTATACAAGCATGGGCACAGAAGCGTAGCGTTGATTGGCGGTAAGGAGGGTTTTCGCTCTTCAAATATCCGTCTTGAAGCTTTCAAAAAGGAAGTAAANAAGCTATCCATTATGATAAATAAGGATGATTATTATTGCGGGGACTATGGAATAAAGAGTGGCTACGACGGGACGATTGAGATTTTACGTTCTTCCAACAGGCCTACTGCAATATTTTGCATGAACGACGAAATGGCTATGGGAGCGATTCAAGCCGCGAATCATCTGAAAATCTCAGTTCCAAATGAATTATCCATACAAGGCTACGATGATGATTTATTTAGCGCATTTGTTGTACCGCAGCTCTCTACCGTACACAGACCTCTTGACTCAATGAGTCGTGTAGGAACAGAGTATCTTCTTAAAATGATAAGAGAAAAAGTACAAGGCGCTTTCGTAAAAAAGTTTGAACCTACGCTTATTCATAGAGAATCTGTAAGCGCAGTTGAGTAAAATTATTACAATAAACCGGGTAGCCAGAGTACAATCTGCGGAAATAATGTAATAATGATAACAACTACTAACAATATAAACACGTAGGGGATGCACGCTTTTACAACTTGTTGGTAATTAAGCTCTGACACCGAAGTTAGTATGAACAAGTTAAGACCAACTGGAGGCGTGAGTAGGCCTATCATTAGAGTTAGTATTGCAATGATGCCAAAGTGNACCGGATCAATGTTATATGTACGAACTATGGGCATAAGTATGGGAGTTAAAAGCGTTATTGCAGCTGCGGAATCCATGAAAGTGCCCACAAAAAGCAATAGTAGTATTATCATCATAAGCGCCATGAAAGAGCTGGAAATATTGCTTAGAAANAGATTTTGTAAAATGTCGGGNAAATTTTCGACAGTNAGTATCCATGCAAATATCATTGCACTAGCGATAATAAACATGGTACTAATGCTCGCTTTTGCCGCCTCCAGTATAAGTTTTGGTATGTCTTTTACGGTTATACCTTTCCACGCAAGTACAAGTATAATTGAATAAACAACGGACACCACTGAAGCTTCTGTAGGTGTAAATACGCCAGCCATTATGCCGCCAATTATTATAAAAGGGGAAAGCAGAGCGAAAAAAGCTTCCTTAAAAGACAACAAAAGACTTTTTAGCGTGGGAAATTCGGTAACTGGATATTTACGCTTTTTTGCTACTATGAATACATAAATTGCCATCGCAAGTGCCATTACCAAACCCGGCACAATTCCGCCTATAAACAATTTCCCGACTGATATCCCACCGGAAACAGCAAGCAGCACACCCGGTACGCTTGGTGGTATTATTGGCCCAATAAGTGAAGAACCAGCAGTTACCCCGACAGAAAACTCCTCGTCAAAGCCGGCGTTTCGCATGGCTACGATTTCCATTGCGCCTATACCGCCGGTATCGGCAGCGGCAGTACCTGACATGCCTGAAAAAATTACCGAGTTTAATATATTAACATGTCCTAAACCGCCCGGAATCCACCCGACAGCTTCTTTAGCGAAGTTAAATATCCTTGTTGTGATTCCTCCTTGGTTCATGATAACGCCTGCAAGCATGTAAAAAGGAACAGCAATAAGCACGAAAGATTCCCCGATTGCACTTGCAATGCTCTGAACCGCCACTTCTAAAGGAAAACCGGTAATTAATAGATATGCAACTGAACTTCCCAGCATAGAGAATGAGATAGGTACACCCATAAACATTAACGTTAGAAACACAGCAAAAAGTAGTACCATATTGTTAACCTTCTTTCTGTTTTTTTATGTCGATAGATAGTTTGAGAATTTCTATTATAGAACGGGTAATGGACATAATAAAACCAATGGGTAAAGCCAAATACACATAGCCCATAGGTATTTCAGTTGCTGTTGCTGCTATAACAAATTGGGATTTAACAAATCTTACGCTGCAAGGCAAAATTATAATAAATATTGCTATCATAATAAGGTAAATGAATATACTAAACGCAGCATGGGTACGAGAACTGAGCTTATCCATTATGAAGCTGACGCTTACATGGGATTTTTCTTTAATAGCGTAGCTTACTCCAATATAAACGAACCATACAAACAAATATCTTGATAACTCTTCCGTCCAAGGAATGGGCAAATTGAATATTTTTCTAGAGAACACTTGTGCGAAGAGCAGGACACACATCAGCGAGAATGTGAATACAATTACAAAGTGTTCAATTTTGCTCATGACACTATCAATTTTTTCTAATTTCATAATGATTCTCCTTAAAACTATGGGGCATGCACTGCCTGCCCCATAGTAAGCCGTAATTAATTGCCTTTTATTATATCGTATAGACCCTTGCTCCATTTACCTTCATTTTCGCAGCGCTCTATTACTTCGGGCACATTATCCTTGAACGCCTGCAAGTTTTCAGGTTCATGAACTTTAACGCCTTCCGCTATCATTTTATCGAGGAGTTCTTCCTCTTGTTTCATTAGTGCGTTATCAACATCTACTTTACCGGCTTTAAATTCTTCCTCAATTATTTTTGTGTACTCTTCAGGGAGATCTTTTAGAACCTTTGTAGAAATAATAACGGGCGTTATTGTCATCTGATGTCCAGTGAGGTTAATGTATTCTTGTACTTCAAAGAATTTTTGCGTGTAAATGGTGGGTATGGGGTTTTCCTGTGCATCTACAACACCCTGCTGCAATGCCATATATACTTCAGACAGGTTCATTGGCGTAGGTTTAGCTGTCATCATGTATTCAGCAATGTACATAGGGATAGCATGATTAGGGACTCTTATTTTTTTGTTTAGCATATCATCAGGTGAATTTACTGGGAAATTGGACGTTAGATGTCGTACGCCATAGTAGAAGCCGGTTAGCACTCTCATGCCAAAGTTTTTTTCGAGCTCATTAAAGTTAGCAACAATATCAGGATTTTCAAGCGCTTTAACTCCATCCTCATAAGTTTCGAAAATGTAAGGCGCTTCAAAAATATTGAGGTCGTTTGCGCGTTTGGCAAGTTCACCTATACCAACCACAGCCATATCTATTGCACCTATCATGACGTTGTTGGTTATATCGGGCTCTCCGCCAAGCTGAGCTGCAGGATATACGGTTATCTCGACAGCGTTGTTCGTTTTTTGCTTGATTTTTTCTGCGATGTTTCTGCATTCAATTGTGTACGGGTGGTCATCTGTGTAGATGTGCGCTAGGCGTAGTTTATAGACCTTGTCGGGTTTGTTTTCTGCGCATATGCCTAGGACAGAACTTAGCATAAGCAATACCAATATTAGGGCTAGTGATTTTTTTGTAAGATTTTTCATAATTATCTCCTTCATTAATTATATTTTCCGTATATTGGTCCGAAAATTTTGCATGCCCTGTAGTCAGAAGATTCAGTATTCATTATTCCACAGGAAGTCCAAGAGTTTGGTCTGAAGATATTCTCTCTAGCAATATTGTGCATTGATACTGGTATTCTTAGCATTGAAGCCAACGTGATTAAATCAGCGCCAATGTTGCCAAAACACAAAGCGCAATGGTTAGCCCCCCAGTTTTTCATTGCTGAATACACGTCAAGACAACCTCCCTCAATTCGTGGAACAAAGAATGTTTTTGGCCACGTAGGATCAGTACGACCAACAACAATATTGTTGATTGTTTCGGGAAGGTCTATAGATTTTCCTTCAAGTATTTGCAGCGTTGGTCCCAGTCCTTTTGTTATGTTAAGCCTTATCATAGTCATGGGCATGTTTCCAACCGTTTGAAAGCTTGATGAAAATCCTCCGCCTCTAAAAGTTGTCAATTTGGCAGGGCACCATTTTGTGTACTCCAGACAAGAATCAACATCCTCTTTTGTCACCTCCCAGCTGGGTTTTATTTTGTTCTTGTCACCTTCTTTTTGTCTACCAGTACCGTCAAGTGCTGCTGAGCCTGAATTCGTCAAGTAGATGAAACCATTTTTTAAATCACCCTCCGCTCTTTCACCGCATATTCTCTCAATCGAATTAGGGCTCCAGTATGTTCTAACATCACAAAATATTTGGGCTTGTCCAGTTAACAAAAACCCAAACAGCATAGATGCTGCATTTAAGCTGTCGTTTTCGGTAGCGATTATTAGAGGTTGCCTTATCCCGTTCCAGTCGAAGGAACTGTTAAGCAAAGCTTCAGTGACGTCACCGGTGGGCATAAAGTCTGTCCAGTTTCTTTGTCCTTGAAAACCCGCTGCAATTGCGTTATGCCCATTTGCTTCCTCTATCCAGCCTTTCTTTGCAAGTACATCGTTGCCGAGCATGAGATCCCTTACAATCAAAGTCATTAGTATGGAGATTCGTAAATCTTGTTCTTTTTGCGCACTAGTACGTTGTTTTTCTTTGGGATTAGGGTCGTCCCCGAAATGACAGTTGTTCTTAAACCAACTGAGCGCCTTTTCAAATTCTTCCTCATCGTATATTTCCATCTGAATTCTACGCTGTACTTCGCTCATATCGACGAATTCATTTCTCATACCAAGGTAGTTTTTGAAAAAAGCGGTGTCGACTATGGAAGCGCCTATCCCCATGCTTACTCCTCCAATGGATAAATAGCTTTTATCTCTCATCCACCCAACAGCGACTGCTGCCTTGGCGAAGCGTAAAATATCAATTGCCACATCTGCAGGTATGCTATCGTCACACATGTCTTGAATGTCGTGTCCGTATATTTTAAATACGGGTATTCCAAGTTGGTCGCTGGAGGATGCAGCACAAGCCAAATAGACAGCGCCTGGACGCTCAGTTCCATTAAAGCCCCAAATAGCCTTGGGCGTTAAAGGCTCCATGTCAAGCGTTTCGGTTCCATAGCACCAACTTGGTGTGACTGTAATAGATGCGCATACGTTTTTTTCGGAAAAAAGTTTAGCGCATGCATGGGCTTCAGCGACTCCGCCAATTGCTTGTTTAGGTATCAAAGTTTTTACGGGCTTACCGTCGGGATATCTAAGCGTAGACTCAATGAGGTTTGATACCGCCGTTGCCATATTCATGGTTTTATCTTCAAGTGCTTCTCTAACGCCGTTTCTTCTGCCGTCTATAGTAGGTCTTATGCCAATTACGGGGTAAAATACATTATTCATAGCTTTAAAAACATTCCTTCCAAATATATTATGCACACGTGTTAATTCCATAGTAGCACGCATTTTAAGATATGTCAAACATTTTTTTTCGCTTAATTTGTAGCAAATAATATTTTCCACATAAAAAACCCTAAAACATCAAATAATACTCTATTATAAAAATAAACAACTCCTTCAAAACCCCCACACTCCTTTCAAAATCCCCTCAGGCTTGTGTGCAGGCGTTTATTATGGTAAAATTATTCCCGTTATGAAGGTTTTACAAGCTTCGAATAATTTTAGATAAAGGGGTAATATCATGGCAGAATTTTTGACAAAGGACATTCGCAACATCGCCCTAATGGGGCACGGCAGCGAGGGCAAGACCACTCTTACAGAGGCAATGCTCTACGCTGCTAAACATATCGACCGTATGGGCAGGGTGGAGGACGGCAACACCGTTACCGACTTTGACCCAGAAGAGCAAAAGCGCGGCATATCAATAGGCGCGGCTGTAGCTCCCGTAGAGTGGAAGGGTACCAAGCTAAATATTATAGACGTGCCCGGTTATTTTGATTTTGTGGGCGAGCTATTCGGCGCGCTTAAGGTCGTAGATACAGCCGCAATAGTGGTAAGCGCTTCGGGCGGGCTTTCCGTTGGCGCTGAAAAGGCTTGGAAATACGCCGTTAAAGAAAACGTTGCCCGCATGTTTATTATTAACCAGATGGATAGGGAACATGCCGATTTTAAAAAAGTGCTTGACGAACTTCGCGAAATGTACGGCAACTCCGTTGTTCCGCTTATTATACCTATTGGCTACGGACCGGATTTTAAGGGCGTAGTAAACGTGCTTGAGAACGTCGCCTTTGAAGGCACCGGCAAAAACATAAAAGAAGTACCCGTACCCGAGGAGCTTGGCGATGTTATAGAACAATATGTAGAGGAAATAACAGAAGCCGCCGCTGAAAATGATGATGATTTGCTTGAAAAATACTTTGAAGAAGGCGAGCTCACTAACGATGAAATAGTTCAGGGCTTCCTTAAGGGCATGGCAAACGGCAAAATAGTGCCTGTGGTTGCAGTATCCGCAGTAAACGGCGTAGGCGTAGAATCCCTACTGCATGTAATGCAAAGGTACCTCAACAGCCCTGAAAACACATCAACAGAAGATGTAAAGGGTAAGGAGCATCCCTGTAAGGACGATGCGCCTTTCAGCGCTTACGTGTTCAAAACCGTTACAGACCCATTCGTAGGCAAGCTTTCGCTTATTAAAGTAATGTCGGGCAAGCTCACCCCCTCAACATCGCTTTATAATCCACTCAAAGAGAAGGGCGAAAAGAGCGGCGGGCTTTTCATAATGCGCGGCAAGAAACAGCTTAATGTAGAGGTGCTGCACGCAGGCGATATAGGTGCGCTTTCAAGGCTGCAACTAACCGAAACCGGCGACACCCTATGCGAAACTGGCGATAACATAGTTTACCCCGCAATTAATTACCCCGAAGCCTGTTTCTCAAAAGCTGTGTTCGCTGCAAAGCAGGGTGAGGAGGATAAGGTATTCACCGGTCTTAACCGCCTATACGAGGAAGACCCCTCTATAAAAATAGAAAAGAACGTTGAAACCAACGAAACCATACTATCCGGTCAAGGCGAAATGCACCTTGATGTTATAACCAGCAAGCTTTTGAGCAAATTCGGCGGCAACGCAGAGCTTAAGGACCCCCGCATACCCTACCGTGAAACCATAACTAAAACCGTATCAGCTCAAGGCAGACACAAAAAACAGACCGGCGGTCACGGACAGTTCGGTGATGTATGGATTGAGTTCAGCCCCATTGGCGATACCAATATAGAGTTTGAGTTTGAAGACGCAGTAGTAGGCGGTGCTGTACCGCGCAACTTTATACCCTCTGTAGAAAAGGGTCTGCGCGAAAACATCACGCGCGGCGTGCTTGCGGGCTATCCCATGGTTGGTATACATGCAAAACTATATGACGGAAGCTCCCACTCGGTAGACTCTTCTGAAATGGCTTTCAGAACTGCCGCCAGAATTGCGTACAAGAAAGGTTGCACGGAAGCTAACCCCGTACTGCTTGAACCTATTATGGAAGTAGATGTGCTTATACCCGATGAGTACATGGGCGATATCATGGGCGATATTTCAAAGCGCAGAGGCCGCATAATGGGCATGAGCCAAGTTGACGGCGAACAGAAAGTTAGCGCTGAAATACCCATGGGAGAGATGGCGCAATACGCAACTGACCTGCGCTCCATGACGCAGGCAAGGGGCAGCTATACAGCAAAATTCCTCCGCTATGAGCAAGTGCCTGGCGATGTGGCGCAGAAGGTAATAGATAGTGCGGAGAAACTAGAAGAGGAAGAAGATTAAGGCAAAAGGCGACATCAGTCGCCTTTTGAAATGCCGCCATTTTCTGAGGAAAATGGCTAAGATGCATTTTTCTGCGCGCAACCTTCGGTTACACTTGAAAAATGAAGGTATGTATTGCTACGCAATACTCCTCGAACCGTACATGCCGCTTCTGCGGATTATAATGGGGGCTTTGCCCCCAAGCCCCCGTATTAGTAGCGTATATTGTTATTTGTTTTTTGAGTTTGTTGAGGCGTATTTGGGGGACACCCCCATACCCCCATTGGATTGTACTGCAGCTTATGTTATGTGCAGTTGCGGTTTTTTAATGCGTATAAAACATACAGAACAGCGCAAATCGGTCATATTTGAAAAGTCTATTCGGTGATATTTATAGTTTCTATTCGGTCATATTTCGAGTTTTTGTTCGGTTTGATTTTGAGTTTTCTATTCTACATTCATAAGGAAAAAGAGAAAAATATGCACGAGAAAACGCCGGATTAAAGGCAAAATAGCGTGAAATGCCTTTCATCACTATTTTATTCGCTTTAAGCAACATGCATTTTATATAAGCACTAATAAAAAGGCTTTAAGGCATTAAGGAATTTATAGGCACAACATATACTCCGTCTTCCCTACGATAAGCGAAATTGCTAAGTCCGCATATAACCGCTAATACATCGGGGGTTTTTGCGCCTTCAGATTCTAATCCGTTTTTTATATCTATTAATGATTTTGCAGCCTCGTCAATCGCATCTGCTCCTAATTTTATTTCAAAAGCTCCCCAGCTGCCGTCTTCCAGTTGAACAATCGCGTCAATTTCTCTATTTTTATAATCTTGGTAATGGTACAGCTCGCCTCCTAAGCTTTTCGCATATATTCTCAAATCCCTTTCGCATAGAGCTTCAAACATAAAGCCGAATGTGTTTAAGTCGTTTAGCAGGTCATTATAATTTGCTCCGAGTAATGCAATAGCCAGCGAAGGGTCTACAAAGTGTCTTTTGACGGACTGCTTAATGCGTGTAGATGAGCGTATATTATTTGAAAAAGCCATCTGATTATCAATTAAAAATAGCCTTTCAAATATAGTTAAATATGTTGATATTGTGTCATTGTCAAGCTCGTCATTATCATATTCCATTATATCTTTTTTCAAAGTGGATATTGAAGCCGTTGTTGATTCGTTTCTTGCAAGCGATTTTAACAGGCGGTGCATTTTATTTGAATTTCTATTTATTCCTTCCAATCTATAAATATCGTGATTTATAATTGAACTTATATATTCTTTAGGAATTAAGCTGTATTGCTCATAGCTTAAGCCTAAACTGCCGGGCCACCCGCCTCGAATTGTTAGTTTTATAAGTGTTTCTAAGTCAATTTCAGCGGTCGCTTTAGCTTCAAATGTTCCGTCGAATAAAGATTCTAAAGAAACCTCGCCTGATGAATCCCTTGATTCGAATAAAGACATAGGCCTCATTCTTATTGTAGATATTCTGCCGGCGCCGCTATGCAATATTCCTTTTTGTATTGGTGTTGACGAACCTGTTAAAATAAACTGTCCTTTTTTTCCTCTTTCATCAACTTCATATCTAACTATATCCCAAACCGAAGGCACTTCCTGCCATTCGTCAATTAATCTGGGTGCTTCCCCTTGAAGTGCTGTTTTAGGTTCAAGTTTCATAAGCTCCTTATTTTGAAAATTTCTACTTGGGTCGCCTAAATATATGGCGCTTTTGGAATGGTGTTTAGAAGTCCAAGTTTTTCCGCACCATTTTGCGCCTTCTATACAAACAGCTCCAAAGGTTTTAAGCTCCAGTGTAAGCTGTTTATCTATTAATCTTGGTAAATATATTTCATTATCCATATTATCCTTCCTCCTGAAACAAGAATAACACGAATCGGTTATATTTGCAAATCCTATTCGGTGATATTTTGAGTTTTCATTCGGTTATTTTTTAAGCTTTATTGAAAGCATTTGCTTTGTTAATTTGTTTTCCCTTTGCGTTATATTAAAGGCTCCCCCCCTTGTGTCAAGTTATTGCAAAAAGCAAAAAGCGTGCTAATATTTTATCTGCGTGCAACCTTTGGTTACACTTGAAAAATGAAGGTATGTATTGCTACGCAATACTCCCCGCCCGCCCGGCAAAGCCGTGCGATACGATTTATAATGGGGGCAAAGCCCCCATACCCCCAAGTAACATTAGCGAGTAATATTATTGTTGCTTAGGGTTTATGTTGTGGCGTATTTGGGGGACATCCCCATACCCTCAAATAAGCGGATTGTGTTGTATTTTGATTAGCGTGTTTAGGGAACAACTATAATTCCCCATTGGATTGATACCGCAGCTTGCGTGGTGAACAGCTGCGGTTTTTTGTGTTGTGTATTTAAGGTGTGCACCTTATGTTCCTTTGGGATTTTGGAATAGGTTATCAAAGAATGAAAATTGACGAAATATTTGCTAAAAAATCATTGTAAAAATGATGATAAAAAGTGCCGAAAACCCTTGAAAATATTGAACAAATGACCCTAATATGATATAATATAGGTGTGAGAAAGATGAGTAAAAAGGAAGGGAGATTGCAGTAATGGATAAGGATTATGATGTAAACTTTGAAGAAGAATTTGACGAAAGTTATAGTGATGATGAAGAAATGCGGCAACATCAAATTAAGGCTAGAGAATGGCAGCGGAAAAGAGATTTAATACCGGCTATCGACATTAGAGCTTATGCAACATACATAGAGGAAAACAATATACCTTTCGAAGAAACAAGGGACTTATGGAAAAAGTTTATATATCAAGATAGGGTGACCGAAGAACAAACAAGATATTTAGAATCGGAAGAGTACAAAAGAGATGAAGCGGAATCATGGGAAGAAGCGTTAAAAGCCCATAAGGAATCAAAACAGGCAGATAATGAAGGGTAAAGTCTACCACGCCTAAAACAATATAGATACCGTAGAGATTTACAGGCATTAAGACTCAAAGACAGAATGAAGAGGCAAATAAGGTATATTTTTGAATAAATAATAGCAACATTAGTACTTCTATTGCATCGAATACCACCACTAGAATAGCGGGGTAAGAAGCAAAGCAAGAAAGGGGGCTAACTATGTTTTATAAAATAAATGATGTAAAGCCATTGCCGGATTATGGGCTTTTGGTTATGTTTGAAAACGGAGAAAAGAAAAAATATAATGTACAGCCGCTTTTCAGCAAATGGGAGGCATTCAAAGCTCTTGATATAATTAAAGGCTTATTTGAGCAAGTTAAGGTAGATACAGGTGGTTACGGTGTTAGCTGGAATGACAATATAGACCTATCTTGTAATGAGCTTTATGAAAATGGAGTATTGGTATGACGGTAGAAGAATGGCAAAATGAGCTTGTATCCGAGGTAATAAGGCTAAGGCAAGAAAAAGGGTTAACACAAAAACAGTTAGAGCAGTTAAGCGGAGTTAAGCAGCCAGTTATTGCACGGATGGAAACAGGGGTCAACATTCCGCAATTGGCAACAGTAATCAAATTGCTTGAGCCTTTGGAAAAAACCCTTGCAGTTGTCCCGATGGAAAGTGATTAGAAAATTAGCTCATAAAGGGTATTGTTATTGCTTGAGGTATACTGACAATGCAAGGAGGGTTTGAGGACGGAACGGGCAGCCGTCGTCCAAGTTGGAGATGCGGGAGTGTCGCCCCGCCAAACCCTCGGAACAGACTGTAAAAGGTCTGTTTTTTAGTTATAGAAAAATGAGTACAACATAGGTGTGTGAAGCAACATAATAAGTCGCTGTATGGAAACAATAGCGGTTTTTCATGTTGCTTATTTAAGGAATGCTCTATATTCCTGCGAACTTACTCTATAGATTTTAAAGCAGCAACATATGCGTGAATTTGTGTTGTATCATATATAGGTATTGATGAATCCTCTTGGCTAATCAATAATCCAATTTCGGTACAGCCCAAAATTACTCCTTCAGCGCCATCCGCTTTCAGAGAATCAATTATGCGTACATATTCTCTTCGAAACTCATCGCTTATTATGCCAAGGCAAAGTTCATTGTAAATAATGTCATTTACTGTTTCAACATCTTTTTCATTGGGAATTATTACTTCAATTCCGTTTTGTTGAATTTTTTCCTTATAGAAATCCTGTGTCATAGTATATTTAGTTCCTAAAAGCGCTACTTTTTTTACATTGTTTTTCTTTAGCGCTTCAGCGGTCGTTTCAGCAATGTGGATAATGGGAATATTAATTTTTTTCTGAATGTATGGGGCTACCTTGTGCATTGTATTTGTGCATATAACAATATAATCTGCGCCGGCTTGTTCAAGGTGCATAGCGGCATTTGCAAGTATAATTGCGCTTTTATTCCAATCTCCTCTTGATTGACATTCCTCAATCTCTGCAAAATCAACACTATATAATATTATTTTAGCAGAATGTAATCCCCCTAATTTTTCTTTAATTGTTTCGTTTATAATTTGATAGTAGGAAACTGTGCTTTCCCAGCTCATTCCGCCGATTAGCCCTATGGTTTTCATGTTCTACCTCTTAAAATGCTATCCTTTTAGCATTTGTTTAAAAAAATTATGCAAACTTAAAACTCCAAACGATAAACATAATCGTCCATGTAATAGCCTTGCCCTATATCATTTTTTTCACTTCTTAATATTTTAAATCCAAGTTTTTCATAAATCAATGTAGTGCTGTTGTGTTTATTTACATTAAGCTCTATTGCCGTTAATCCCTCTTCTTTTGCCTTCATAATTACAAAATCAAGCATATTCCTAGAATAACCTTTCCCACGCTCTTTTTTATATAGGTATAGCTTACTTAGGTACATAAAATCTGTTTTAGGATAGAATGCAAGAAATCCTATACTTCTTCCATTTTCGCTTACAAAATAATATTGATAGCCTTCTTCAAGCTGATTGCGAATACTATCCGCAGACTGAAATTTTTTAAGCATATAGTCATTTTGAGTTTTTCCCACGATTGGGTCATAATGTTCCCGTAATATTTCAGTTGCCATCTTAGACATTTCTATAATTTTGCTTTCATCTGAAAGCTGCAATTTTTCAAAGTTCATGTACATCACCTCAGTAAATTCCGATATATTCACAGCATCATAATAAAATATTTTTTATACTCTTACAAGTTATTATGTTTTTTCCTATTAGAACCACAGCGTTTTTTCAGTGTAGTTTTGTATCGTTTTTACATATTCGCCTGCACGGAGTACATTAACGGCGTAAGTATGTCTAAGGTCTTGAAATACAATAACGAACAATTGCAGCGTTATATAAATCATGATAATATTAAATAGAAACAAAGCTTCATTTTGTTTATTGTCTAAAAAGGTATCAATAATTGTCGAACATTTTTATTGACAAAGTGAGGCTCAAAAAAGAAAAGGAGGAAATGAAATGCAAAAAAAGCTTCAAGCACTATTGTTAGTCATAACTCTGCTGATTACAGTTTGTGGGGGAAACGCTGAGAGTACCTATAAGGCGGGCTCCTACGATGTTACGGTTGAGGGGTTTGGCGGAGATATGATAGTTACTACTACCTTCACAACTGACAAGCTGGAAAGCATTGTTGTTGGTGAAAATAATGAAACACCGGGCATTGGAGACACTGCCATTGAACAACTTCCCGGAAAAATTGTTGAGTTCCAATCCTTAGCAGTTGATAGCATAACAGGCGCTACTGTAACTTCTGATGCCATCAAGAAGGCTGTTGAAGAAGCACTTGTAGAAGCAGGCGGCGATGTTGAGGCATGGAAGAGTTCAGCAGTTGAAACTGGTCCTAAAGAAGCCGTTGAAGAAACTGCGGATGTTATCGTTATCGGCGGCGGCGGTGCAGGGTTGTCAGCGGCCGTTTCTGCGGTTGAGAATGGCGCAACCGTTATCCTTATTGAAAAAACCGGCGCTCTGGGCGGCAACACCGTTCGTGCAGGCGGTCCCTTCAATGCTGCTGACCCCGCTCGTCAGGCTAATTACCCGGCGGCATCTGAAGCGGCAATGGCAACGGTTTACGCTCTTGCTGAAGAAGAAGCCAAGTCTCCAGAACATCAAGTGGTTATGGATCAGTTGAAAGCTGACCTTGAGGCTTATGAAAAAGGCGATAAGAACTATTTGTTCGACTCTATTGCCCTGCATACCCTGCAGACCTACGCAGGCGGAGACTATATGGGTTATTTTGATCTTATTCAGAAGCTTACAGGCGAAGCGCTTGAAACCACCGAGTGGATGGCAGGCAATGGCGTAGTCTGGAAAGATGATATCTCTACTGTTCCAGGCGGACTCTGGCCTCGCACCCATGTTCCTCAAGGCTCTGCAGGCGGCGATTATATCAAAGCCGGTCAAGCAAAAGCGGAGTCCCTTGGAGTTAAGATAATACTGGATTGCAAGGGGGAAGAACTTATTGTTGAAAACGATCGAGTTGTCGGCGTAAAAGCCGAAAAGACAGACGGAACTCCGGTTACCCTTAATGCCAACAAGGCTGTTGTACTTGCTACCGGCGGTTTTGCGGCAAACAAAGAAATGCGCAAACAGTACGACCCCAGCCTTAACGAAGAACTGGGTACAACCAATACGCCTGCGGCAACCGGCGACGGTATATTCATGGGTCAAGCAGTTGGCGCTAACCTAGTCGGTATGGAATACATACAGTGCCTGCCCTTGGGCGATCCGGAAACAGGGGCGCTTAATGGCTGGATGGGCGCTATCGGCGTTGAATACTACTATCAGGTAAACAAAGAAGGTCATAGATTTATGGCGGAAGACGGCAGACGCGATACCATGACGCAGGCTCTGCTTAAACAGACTGACTCCATGAGCTATGTAATCACCGATACCAACAGCGAAGGTGAAAACGGCGTTAACCTCTGGGGCGACAATGTTGAGGACCTTGTAGCAAAGGGACGCATATTCCGTGCGGATACCATTGAAGAATTGGCTGAGCAGATAGGGCTTGACCCGGCAGTGCTAAAAGCCACGCATGATAAGTTTAACGCTTATGTTGCAGAAGGAAAAGATGCGGACTTTGGCCGCAGCCTATTTGGCGACCCCATTGACACAGCTCCCTTCTACGCATCCCCCAGAATGCCTACCGTACACCATACCATGGGCGGTCTTGAAATAGACATTAAGGCGCATGTACTCGATGCAGATGGCAACATAATCCCCGGTCTATACGCAGCGGGCGAAGTTACCGGCGGTATACACGGGTCTAACCGACTTGGCGGAAATGCTCTGCTTGATATCCATGTATTTGGACGCGAAGCAGGCAAAAACGCAGCTGCTGAATAATACATACACTAACAAAGAAGAGATCCTGCATGTGCAGGGTCTCTTTGCTTCTGTCAACAAAATTCTGGAGTGATTTGCGGTATTTTGACGGAGTAATTTGTGATTAAATTGTCGTCCTTTAGAACCGACATGCCTAATACTATGTTGCTTTTAGAAATCTTATCGACTATTTATTATATTGGAGAATTCTGTTTTTGTGTTAAAACAGCATAAACCGCTTTCTCTGTTTCATTCAAAGTGACAACTCTCAGTTATTAAGTTTGCCAGTTTTTACAAACATCAATCCAACAAATAAAACCCGAATGCGTTTCTAACTCTTCTATGGAAAGTTCAATAGCGGTATTGCTGCTTCCACAGGCGGGGAATACTGTTGAAAACCTTTTAAGCGAATCGTCAAGATATACTGAAACGCCTTTTTTAACTGCAAACGGGCATACACCGCCCACAGCATGGCCGACCAAGTTTTCCGCCTCGTCTGGTGTGAGCATCTTTGCTTTAGTACCAAATTGAGCTTTATATTTGGGATTGTCTATTTTTGCGTCGCCTGCAGTAACTATAAGAACTGCTTGCCCGTCTACCATGAAGGAAAGCGTCTTTGCTATGCGGCAAGGCTCACAACCAAGCGCTTGAGCCGCCAACTCCACTGTGGCGCTTGAAACATCAAATTCTTTTATCCTATCTGCCATTCCGTATTTAGAGAAATACTCTTTTACTTTTTCGATAGCCATATTTTTTCCTTTCCTTCTAGCCAAGCAGCATATGTTTACAAATAAAGTTTACCGTGTTTATCTTATTTTTACTAATCAGCTTCTTCTTCCAAAGCTTCCAATAGAAAACTTACAGGGCGAAAACCGTCATTACAGGAAATCATTGCGGATTTTTTGTTCTTCATCCAGCCATTGTATATGTTTTCGCCGCCATGTGCCAAAGTCATTACAAAGGGGGACATTGTTTCCCAAGCGCTGTCACACAGTTCTTTCGGTTTTCGCCAGCCGTTAGCAACAAACACCTGCCCTTCTACTAAGTTACAGGCATTATCAATAGGGTTCTCGTATTCATTTATGAGGTCCTTATGCACTGCTATTCTCTTTACTGTAATCTTTACTTTTTTCATAATTCTATTTCCTTAAAATAATAATTTTATTACTTTACATAAGCCTAAATATTCTTTTACCAATCGTCAATACCTCTTTTTAGGGTAAGCGCTCATATTATACAAGATAATCCTTAATTCTGTATACCAAGGGTAGGGGCAAACTATATGTGTTAATGTTTTCCGTATATAGTTATTTCGTTCGTTTCCAAATTATTCCCATGATTTTTGCGGGTGTTTGAGTTTTATTCCTATGGTTTTTGCGGTTTTGTATGAAATATCATTATGAAACATTACTCTAAAAGCTAACAAGAAGTAGAGAATATACAATTACTTTTATATGATAATATTAGGAAAATTCTACTTTATTTAAGTGCAACATATGATACTTATCTCAGCCTAAATCAACTTTATCTTGCGCGCCTTTTCCGATTTGTCTTTGTTTTGCTCAATCAACATAGCGCCGCTATGTTTCCTTCGCCAAGCTTTGGCAAATCAAAAAATTCGTTGCAATCTATGCGCTGCTTTAAACTGAGATAAGTATGAGGTGTCACACGGAACTATTGACACTACAAAACCCACTTTCTGTTTATGTTGTGTCTGCTTATTAAAAATAATGCTACAGAAAAAAACAGAAGCATACAAAACGACAATATCGGGGAAAAAATATTCACTCCCGTAATGGCGGCTTTAAGTATATCCGCTCCGTAAGTGAGCGGCCAACAGTAGGAAATAGGGCGTAAAAACACAGGTAAATCTGAAATAGGTATAAATAATCCGCAGAGAAACAACATAGGAAAGCGGAAGAAATTTGAGAAAGTTTGCGCTTCAAATACTTGTTTGGCGGATACCGCAATCAATAATCCCATTAATGCTGAGCTTAAAGCAATCATAAAAACAGCAGGCAATATTATTCCAAAGTTTACTCCTTTTAAATCTATAAAAAAACTTGCAAAAGCTATAGGAACAAAGGCGTTAAACATACCGAATATAATAGTTCCCGCTATTTTTGCTAAAAGCATTACATTTAAGCTTATAGGCGCCAGCATTAGTCGCTCAAAAGACCTGCTGCTGCGCTCAAAAGTAATAGTTACAGCGAGCATTGATGTTGTGCCGAACAATACACTCATAGCTATCAAGCCCGGCAACAGTTCTAAAATATTTTTTCCGGGAGAGCGAATAAGCTGCATTAACGACCACGATAGAGGGAAAATAATCCCCCAGCTTATATTAGGCGGTTTAAGATAATAATTCTTTATATCTTTTTTTAGTATATTCCAAAAAGCGATTAAGCTCTTCATTTGCGCCCTCCTTTTTTCTCGTCTTTTTTAAGTACCGAAGATTCTATGCCGGTAAGCTTAACGAATACATCTTCTAAGGAAGGGCGCAGTTCTTTTGCCTCATACACATCAATTCCTTTATCATTTAGAAAATCCATAACAGGCAGCAGCGAAATTCTATCTTCCGATTCCATAATCAAAGTATTGTCGCCTTGAACAGCTACTTTGCTCCCCTTAAAATTATTTTTAAGTTCAGCAGTAATATTTTCGGCGGATTTACTTGTAACAAACCGAATAATATGGGCATGAGAAACACTATCCATAAGTTCAGACGCTGTTCCGGAAGCGACAATTTCTCCATTTGCGATAAAAGCAATGCGGTTACAAATGCGCTCGGCTTCTTCTATATAGTGGGTGGTGAGAAAAACTGTTGTGCCTTGCTCTTTCAAAGCTACTATCAATTTTCTAATCTGCCTTGAACTCTCTACATCTATACCGGTTGTAGGCTCATCTAAAAATAATATCTGCGGCGAATGTATAAGCGCTGCTGCAATTGTAAGTTTGCGTTTCATTCCTTTGGAATAAGCTTTAAAAGGACGCTTGCCGGCATCTTTAAGTCTGAATTCTTCTAAAAGATGCCGGGCTTTTGGTTCTCTTTCGCTTTTTTCCATGCCGTACAAAGCGGCGCAAAAACACAAATTGTCAAAGCCGTCCATTTCGTTATAGAGGTTGCTTTCGTCAGCGACAATTCCCATTATAGATTGCGCTTTTTTTGTTTGTTTTGTTACATCTATGCCGTTAATTAAGATTTCTCCGGCTGTGGGTCTTGCAAGACCTATCATCATGTTTATTGTGGATGTTTTTCCTGCTCCATTCGGCCCTAAAAAACCGAATATCTCTCCCTTTTGAACTTCAAAAGAAATATTGTTTACAGCAGTAAAATCACCATATGTTTTTGTTAAATTAGTAACAGCGAGCATTTCTTTAGTCCTTTTATTTATTATCAACTATTTTTGCCGTGGCAGAATTCCTTTACCTCATCGCTGCATGTGCCTTTTTTGGGGCATTCTTTCTCTTCGTTAGCAGGGCAGTCATCGCGTTTTTCGGGTTGACAGGCTTCCTGTTTGATATCTGCCAGCTCTTTTATCTCTTTAGCCAGTTCGTGCAACACTTCTCTTTTTACAGTATAGTGCATATAATATCCGCGCTTTTCCCCAACAAGCAAACCCGCCTCACGCAATACCTTTAGATGTTGCGATACAGTTGCCTCTGTTAGTGCGAGTTCATTTGCTAATGCGCGCACGCAATAGTTGTGCTTTAACAGCAATTTCAAAATACTCATGCGTGAATTATCGGCAATAGCTTTCAATACTTTTGTTTTGTCCATAATAATCCTCCTCAAGTTTAATTAGCTATCTAGCTAATCAAATTATAGCATAAAGGACTAATTAGGTCAACACCTAATTAAAGGTTAATTTTAAGCTATAGAACCTTTTAAATAACTTAGAGTAAAATTTCGCCTTTTCGTATGCGCTCACGATAATTCATCAGGATGTTGTCTAACTCTATAATTTTGTTTAAATGCATTTTTTCAGTTTCGCTTGTCTCTATAATTTGACTTATTCCTCCGTTTTTAATTATAAGTCTTTTATTTCCTGTAAGAGCCAACAAGGGGTCGTGAGTAGCAATCAAAACTATTTTGTTTTGATTAATCAACAGCTTTAAAGCTTCTACTCTATTTATTCCGGCGTTTTCAATCTCATCAATCAGAACTATGGGGGATGAACTTAATATGGCTGTATCGGCAACCATAAGGGC
>JGI24710J26742_10001191_pt1 | contig 24094 bp, 21 predicted proteins | sample BioPla2DNA2_FD_26742 | JGI IMG/M metagenome (IMG submission 26742) | reverse complement strand
TTTTAAATGGGAAAAAAGGTTTCAATGGCCGTTATAAAAAGACTTCCCAGGTATTATAGATATTTAAATGATTTATTAAAAGTTGAAGTTAAAAGAATATCATCAAAAGAGCTCAGTGAAAGAATGGGAATAACTGCTTCTCAGATACGTCAGGATCTGAATTGTTTTGGTGGTTTTGGTCAACAGGGATACGGATACAATGTAGAAACATTATACAATGAAATTGGCAAAATACTTGGTGTCGAAAGACGCTTTTCAACGATTATTATCGGTGCAGGAAATATGGGTAATGCGCTTGCAAACTACACCAATTTTCAAAAACGTGGTTTTGACCTGATAGGGATTTTTGACATTAATTATAACCGCATAGGACAAAAGGTTAATGGAATTGAAATACTGCATACTGACGAACTGGATGATTTTATAAAGAAAAAAAATGTAGACATTGCAATTCTTACAGTTCCAAGTCGCAATATTTCTGAAGTGGCGGAAAAGGTCGTTGAACTGGGAATAAAGGGAATATGGAATTTCTCACCACAGGACTTGAAGTTATCACATGATGTAGTGGTAGAAAATGTACACTTAAGTGATGGTTTAGCAGTTTTAGGATATAGATTAAAAGAGAAAGAGGAAAATAACTCCTCAAATTAACAGTTAACCAAGGGAAGCAAATATAATGCTTCCTTTTGTTTTTAGGTATCTGTACATCAATAAACATAAAGCAATAATCACTATTGTGTATATTATCATAAATAATTCTATGGTCAGTGTTTGCGCAAGAGCAGCACTATATAACACTGTTGGAAGCAGAACCACTGCCATAGAAGTAAACATTGTAATCACGGTACTCATACTTTGTTTTATAGGTACTGTCTCGTTCACCCAATCAAATTTCGGAAAATGCATATTAACTACTACACCTAGTAAGGCACTAAATATAACAATCATTGTAGGCAGTATAAGTACAACAAAAATTTGTATTAGTGAAAGATTCATAGTTATTATACATGCCAAAGATGCGATCAGAACCGAGGGAAGACAAATAACTAAATGCATTTTTACTTTTGCAAGTAGAACATCACTTCCATCTATAGGAAGGGACTGAGAGATCCAAAGACGTTTGCCTTCCAATGATATCGAAGGAGCCGAAATAATATTCGTAGAGGCTAAAAAGCAGATTGATATGATGACTAATACATTAGAATACTGAGCTAATTGTGGCATGTTTTGAGCAATAAGATTGGGTAGATCCCCATATATAAATAATGCAACAGCAAATGCCAATGTGAAGATAACTCCCAAAGATGCATTCATAATATATGTTGTACTTGAGAAAAAGAGACGGAGCTCTTTTTTTAATAAGGCTGATTTTGCACTTCCAGCCTTTAGTGGTTGATGGGTATACTTAATTCTTCTATAGCCTTTTTTTGTTGTAGATATTGTGACAAAACTATATGAAAGTATACTATACACAATAGCAAAGGGTATGGCTGCAAATAAAAGAAATATTAGCAGGCTTAAAGTATTCTTCTCAGCAATGGCCAATCCCAAATGATATATTGGTAATATTGATTTCATTTTTAATCCGATAGTATCAACATTATTTATTAAAGCCTGATGATATTCATTCATCTTACTAGAAAAGTAAAAATAGGTAGCCAGGAAAATTAATGAAAATCCAGTGCTAATAAATGTTTTGTTTCGAACTCTTGTTTCAATGATAGCTAGTAGCCATCCAAAAATACAGGATAAAGTTTGGGTGATTAGTGGCAAAAGCAAAAAAACAAGAATAAAGAAAATAGTTCCTATTACTGTTGCTGGGTAATACATTAGATAAACAACACCAGCAGGAGCTAAAATGAGTAATTCAATAATATAGTTGAAAACAATAAGCATGAAAAATCTACTGAAAAGAATATATTTCGGTGGAATTGGCATACTCAACAAAAGATCATTGTCCTGTGCATCGAACAGTTGTGCCTTTGTAAAGAAAATACTAATAAGCAAACTAAATGCTATAGCAACTATTGATGCCATGCTAAAATACAACCAGGCATAGCCTGAATTGCAAACAGGCTCACAAATGCTGTAGAATAGTCCGAAAAACGCCATCAACAAGCTCGCAATAATATATAAGGCTAATAATCCTATTAAAATGGTGACAACTTTATTGCGTTTCTTTTTTGATTTTGGTCCTTTGAAAAAAGAACTAAATAATGCCAAGAGGCGCGTTTTTATCAATGCTTTCAGCATGCTCTAATCCACCTCCAACTCAAGGAAAACATCCTCAAGAGAGTCATTTCCCTTAACTTCTTCCATGCTACCCGAGATAACGAGTTTACCATTTTTAATGATAGCAACTTCATCGCAGAGTTTTTCTGCTACCTCAAGAACATGGGTGGAAAAGAATATAGCTCCACCATTGTCACATATGTTGCGCATAAGAGTCTTTAGTTGATGAGTGGCTTTAGGATCGAGGCCAACAAAGGGTTCATCCATGATTAATAGCTTTGGCTCATGAATAAGTGCTGATATTATCACTAGCTTTTGTTTCATACCATGTGAGTATGTTGAAATAGGTTGTGCAAGGTCGTCGGTTAGCTGCAATAAATCACTATATTTTTTTATTCTTTCTTCACGCTCTGTTTGTGGCACAGCAAAAATATCAGCAATGAAATTGAGGTAATTAATACCCGAAAGAAATTCATATAAATATGGATTGTCGGGGATATAAGCTATTTTGCTCTTACATATAAGTGGTTCACTCTTTATCGAATCACCGTCAATATAGATATCGCCCTCATCGAACTGTAAGATGCCACAGCAGGCTTTTATTGTGGTTGTCTTTCCTGCACCATTATGTCCTATAAAACCGTAGATCATCCCTTTCTGAATGTGTAAAGATAAATTGTCAACTGCTGTTTTATCTCCATATTTCTTAGTTAGATGTTCAATTCTCAGCATAACTATCAGCCTTTCTCTCGTTTCTCGTTAAGCATTTTTTCTGGTTTTATATAAAGCTGTTGCTTTTGTCTTATTATTTAAACATATCCTTTGACGACATAGGATTTGTGAGCTCCATTTATACTGAGGCGGTTAAGATGCAAAAGCACTGAATGCCAAGGCCCTTTCCAAAGTCAGTCAAGCCCTCGCCCGTTGTAGCTGTTATACCAATATTATTTTCGCTTATGCTAAGTAAATTTGCAATGCTTTTTTTCATCTCTGATATTTTGGGACTAATTTTTGGTTTTAAGCATTCTATCGAAAACGATACATGATTGATACTCCCAGTAAAATATTTCATAGCTTCTTTAACGTATGCACTGCTGTCTGTAATGCCTTCTATTAAGCACATCTTATCCGCAATTTCGCCAAGAATGTTAACACCGGTTATACCAGAAATTGCATTGGCAAGTGCATGAAGTACAACATCAGCATCGCTGTTTCCAGCAAGCGGTGCTCCTTCGAAAAATATTCCACCCAGAACAAGCTTTTTCTCCAAGTCTTCAAAATCAAATCTATGGCTATCTTGCCCAATTGCAACCTTTATCATAATCTATACATTCCTTTCAACACAGAGGGACTTCTTCAACACAGAGGGACGGTTCTTTTGTGTTATTTAACACAGGGGGACGGTTCTTTTGTGTTCTGAATGTTACTAATCCCAACAAATGCAGCATTAATACCTATAGAATATATTATTTTGCTTAAATGCACAACAGAATTCTTAGGCTTTTAGCAGTAAAACCTTGTCTTGAAAAAAATAATGGATTAAGATAGTATAATACATAAAAGATACTTTTTAAGGCAATTAGGCTAATTAAGCATAAGAGTAACAGCGCAAAACGAGTAAAAGAGCGAAAGAAGACAAGTGGCAGAAGTTCAAATGCGCAAAAGAAAAATATTAAAAAGTAGGTGCTCATAACCCTGCATACAAAGCTGATAATGAAAAGAATAAATGAGCACATACAAATAGAAGCATATAATGAAAGTTATAAAAATTTGTTGCAAAGACGTGAAACATTAAATGAATACATACAAATATAAGCTTATTAATGATTAGAGCTATAAATGATTAGTAAATTTACAGGCATTTAGTGCACAAAGACGTGCAAAATGGCCGAGAAATCGGAGGATTCTGAGAGTGAATAGTAAAAAATATTACATTACAACACCAATCTATTACCCGAGCGGAAAGCTTCATATAGGTCATTCATATACAACAGTAGCAGCTGATGTTATGGCCAGATATAAAAGACTTCAAGGATATGATGTAATGTTCTTAACTGGTACAGACGAACATGGTCAAAAAATAGAGAGGATAGCTAAGGAAGAATGCGTATCCCCTAAGCAATATGTTGACCATATTGTTGATGGTATAAAGGATTTATGGGCTTTGATGAAGATTACAAATGACAAGTTTATTCGTACTACCGATCAAGAGCATGTAGCTGCTGTACAGAAAATCTTCAAAAAATTATATGATAAAGGCGATATATATAAAAGTAAATATGAGGGATGGTATTGTACGCCATGTGAGTCCTTCTGGACCGAGACTCAGCTTAAGAATGGAAAGTGCCCCGATTGTGGTCGTGATGTAGAATTAACTCAAGAAGAAAGCTACTTTTTCAAGCTTTCGAAATATCAGGATCGTCTCATTAAGTATTATGAAGAGCATCCAGATTTTATTCAGCCCATATCACGAAAGAACGAGATGATTAACAATTTTATAAAACCTGGTCTTGAAGATCTATGTGTGTCGCGGACATCTTTTAATTGGGGTGTACCTGTAACATTTGATGAAAATCATGTTGTTTATGTATGGATTGATGCACTGTCAAATTATATTACTGCATTGGGATATTTATCTGACAACGATGATGATTACAAAAAATACTGGCCAGCTGATGTCCACCTTGTGGGCAAAGAAATAGTGCGTTTCCATACCATTATTTGGCCTGTAATGTTAATGGCTCTTGATCTACCATTACCTAAACAAGTATATGGCCATGGTTGGCTTATATTAGAAGGTGGAAAAATGTCCAAATCAAAAGGTAATGTGGTTGATCCTGTAGTGCTTGTTGAAAAATATGGTTTGGACGCAATTAGATATTTTCTGCTAAGAGAAGTTCCTTTCGGCTCTGACGGTGTATTTTCCAACGAAGCTTTGATAAATCGTATCAATTCCGATCTTGCCAATGATTTAGGGAACTTGGTAAGCAGAACAGCAGCAATGATTCGAAAATACTTTGATGGTGTTATTCCACAGGAAAGACAAAGTGATGAGATTGACAATGAGTTAATTAATACCATTATTAAAACTCCCGAGAGCGTAGAAAACTTGTTGAACCAGCTTCAATTCAGCACAGCTTTACAGGAGATTTGGAAGGCTGTGTCACGCACAAATAAGTATATTGATGAAACCACACCATGGATTCTTGCAAGGGATGAAAATAGCAAACCTCGCTTAGCTCAGGTGTTATATAACCTTACAGAGAGTATAAGGATTATCTCTATCTTAATTCAGCCTTTTATGCCCAATACCCCTGAGAAAATATGGGAGCAGTTCAACATTTGCGAGAGCTGCAGAAGCTGGGATAGCACTAAGACATGGGGCAAATATGCAGCAAATGCAAAAGTGGTTGAAAAAGATCCTCTATTTCCAAGGATTGACCTTGAAAAGGAATTAGCTGAGCTTGAAAAAATGAACACAGATACTCAAGATGATGAAAGTAATGATTTACCGGGGATATTATCACAAGTTTCGATAGATGATTTTGCTAAGCTGGACCTAAGGGTTGCCAAGGTCATTTCATGTGAAAAGGTGAAAAAGTCTAGTAAACTTCTTAAATTGCAGTTGGACATTGGTATTGAAACCCGCCAGGTTGTATCAGGCATTGCAAAATATTATACCCCTGATGAGTTGGTAGGCAAAAAGGTCATAATGATAGCAAATTTGAAACCAGCTAAGTTGATGGGGATTGAATCGCAAGGTATGATTCTAGCTGCCAGCAATGAAAACCAACTGGTTTTAGCTACTATAGATAAGGATATTCCTGTTGGCACTAAGTTGAGTTAACACAAAGAATTTTTACGCAAATGAGGAGAAAGAATGATAGTTGATTCTCATGCCCATTACGATGATGAGCAGTTTGATACAGATAGGGCAGATGTACTAAAACGAATACAGGAGCAAGACATAGTGCGTGTTGTAAATCCGGCAAGCAATTTAAGCTCTGCCCGAAAGTGTATCGAATTATCCGAAGCATATGATTTTGTGTATTGTGCTGTAGGTATTCATCCTCATGATTCACAGGAATATTCTCAACAAAGCCTGGAAATAATTCGAAAGATGGCAGAACATAAAAAAGTTGTTGCTATAGGAGAAATTGGGCTGGATTACCATTATGACTTTTCTCCAAGAGATGTACAGAAACAATGTTTCGCTGCCCATATTCAATTAGCGTTACAGTTAGAACTTCCACTGATTATTCATAATAGAGAATCACATAAAGATATATTAGATATTATTAAGGCTGAAAAAGGATATAATGCAGGTGGTGTCTTCCATTGCTTTACAGGAAGTGTTGAAATGGCAAAAGAAGTACTTGATATGGGTTTTTATATTGCATTAGGTGGAGCTGTGACGTTTAAAAATGCTAAGAGACCTGTTGATGTAGCAAAGTATGTACCTATAGATAGGCTTCTTGTTGAAACAGATAGTCCATATATGGCACCAGTACCTTATAGGGGTAAAAGAAATGATTCAGGGTATTTAAGTGAGATTATTCAAAAGATTTCGGAAATTCGAAATACAGATTTTAATGATATAGCTATGAATACCACCCAAAATGCGAACAGACTATTCGGACTCAACCTATGACCCCTGTTTATTTCGTTTTATCTTTATAGTTCGACAGGAGGATGGAATATGAAACGTTTTGTTGTGATTATTACTTCCCTATTGTTTATTTTTGTTTTTATTGCACTTAATTATCTGCTATGGGACAGAGAGAGTCTTGTTACATTAAAAGAGTCAAACCAAGCTAGTATTGATGCCTTAAGCCGCATTAATATGAATTTAAGTGAAGAAAATAACAAGTTATATCAGCAATCCGAAGCTTTAAGAAAGGATATTGCAGCTCTCGAAAAAAAAATAATTGAACTTGAAGAGACCTCTCGTGAACAGCAACTTGTTATGGATTGGCAAAAAGAATTTATCTTAGCTCTGAAGGATAAAATTAACCCTGAGCCCATTAAATCAGAAGCAATTGATTGGATTAGTTCAATATCTGAAAAACAGTTCGATAAAGCATATCTTAAATCAACTACACTTTGTAAATTCTGGGGAAATAGTTGGACACCAAAATCTTTTACTAATTATTTTGTTCAAAATATAGAAGATATTCAGTTAGAGTTAGATGCAGAAGATAATAGTGCATTAATTGAGATAATCCCAGAGCAAACCACCGACTATAACGTCAGAGCCCTTATTCATGCTCGCGTAAGTTTAAAAGAAGAGGCAAATGACGAATATTTGCAACAAGGCGTAAATATTATAAAATTAGACTTTACATATAGCGAAAGACAAGGACAATGGGTTATAATCGCTGTGAATTCGGAAAATATCGACACATCAGATGTTCAGACATCTCTTGCAGGTGATAGCTTAGATTAAAAGTGGGGTATAAAGTGTAGTACCAAAAGAGGGAAATAGCTACTGCTTTATGTATACCAAAATCCTATTATAGACAAATAATGCAGCATTTGATTTGACAAATCATGGGTGATAGTTTATTATTGTGTGAATTGTGATTACTATGGGGAGGTAATGCAAATGAATCCTAGGAATACCCTATAAGTATGGGGTATTATCCGGTATAAGACGGTAATAATTATAGAGAGAAACCGTTAAACTGACAAGCCCCGGATCCCTAGCCGATTCAACCTGTAAAGATAAGGAGGAATATCTTTGCAGTAGAAAATGAAAGGAAGTTGATAATGGGAAAGTTTAATGCGAAACGCAAGCTACCCCCTCGCCAAAACATAACCATGGTAATAGCAGGTTTTGTTAAGCGTCATGTATATGTTTTTATACTGATAGCAATGATCGCAATATCAGTCACAGTAGGCTATAACATATACGATACGCTGAAGAAAGATCTTAAAGTTGTTGATGGAGACAGCGAAATAAATATTAAAACTATGGGGAAGGATATTGAAACAGCCTTCGAACAAGCAGGTATTTCTGTTGAATCCTACGATTACATTAGCTCACCTCTTGCAGCTATGTTATCAAATGATGTTACCCAAGAGATTCAAATTAAACGGGCTGTACCTGTTAATATCACTGTTGAAGGAAAAACAACCGAAGTAATGACATATTATGATACAGTGGGAGAAACTATAAAGAACAATGGAATAGTATTGGCACCGCTTGATAGGGTTGAGGGCATGGAGCTTGATGAGCCGATTGTTGAAGGAATGAATATAGACATTGTTCGGGTTAAAGAAGAAGTATTAACTGAGTTGGAAGATATACCATATGCGATCGAGGAAATCCCTAATACACAAATGAACCAAGGAGAAAAGAAGCTTATTCAGGCTGGAATTGAAGGAACACTTGAAAAAAACTATAAATTAACATACGAGGATGGAGTTATTGCATCCCGCCAATTTTTAAATGAAAGAATACTTGAAGAACCTGTAACCGAAAAAACTGAATACGGTACAGTACCAAATTTTCAAACCTCCCGTGGTGAGCTTGTCAGATATTCAAAAGTTTTAAATATGCGTGCCACTGCATATACTTCATCTTTCGAGGATACTGGAAAACATCCGGATCATCCTGAGTTCGGTATTTGCTATACTGGTATGAAGGCAAGGGAAGGCATTATTGCAGTCGACCCGAAAGTAATTCCCCTTCATACAAAGGTATATGTAGAGGTGTTAGGTGACACGCCTGATTACGGTTTTGCTTATGCTGGAGATATAGGGAGCGCAATTAAAGGTGATCTGATTGACATATATCTAGATACGAGCGAAGCTGTATACAAGTGGGGAGTTAAAAAAGTTAGAGTGTATATTCTTAATGAGCAAAATGATGATAGATGGAAAAAGACAGATTATATTAAATAAGCAATGAATCATTAGTTTGCGTATGTACCGGAACAGTAATGTTCCGGTATAGTTTTTATGTACTAATAGGGAGTGACATGTGTGATAAACACTAATGAAATATTAACCAAACACAATATTCGCCTTACAAAGTCTTTGGGGCAGAATTTTCTAACAGATGCTAATATTATCCGGAAAATTGCTGACGCTGGTATGCTCTCAAAAGATGATCTTGTTATTGAAGTTGGTCCGGGCATCGGAGCATTAACAGTATCGCTTGCTCAAAAAGCAGGAAAGGTAATAGCAATCGAGATAGATAAAAATCTAATTCCCATACTTCAAGACACAGCAGGACAATTTAAAAATGTAACCATCATTAATGATGACATTTTAAAAGTAGATATTTTATCATTAATTAGTGGATGGCAGGGACAGATTAAGGTTATTTCTAATCTACCTTACTATATTACAACTCCAGTTGTAATGATGTTTCTAGAAAGCAATTTACCGATTGAGCTAATGGTATTGATGGTGCAGAAGGAAGTGGCACTTAGAATGGCAGCAAAGCCAAAAACCAAGGAATATGGTGCACTATCTGTGGGTGTACAAGCAGTTGGAGAACCGAAAGTATTGTTCAATGTGTCACGAAATTGTTTTATACCAAAACCCGATGTTGATTCAACTGTTTTACGGATAATACTTACACAACACTATAAAAAACAAATTATAGACTATAATATATTTCACAAATGCGTAAAAGCGGCTTTTTCACAGCGCAGAAAGACTTTAGTAAACTCCATGAGCAGCACATTGCAAATGGATAAACAACTGATAAAAGATGTTTTAGTAAATCTCAAATTGAAAGAGCAAACTAGGGGCGAAGAGCTGTCGGTGGAGCAGTTTATTTCCCTTTCAAATCTCATTTCTGAGTATTTTTGAACTATTCTCTATAGAACGCGATGAATTAAGACCTAATTAATTAACTTCCCAAGTCAGATGGAGGTTTATTTTTTGGGGTTATTTTAAAATCTCCTTGCATATATATTATGAAGCAAATATGAAGAGGAGGTATATTAATGGAGCGTCTAGAGAGTTTTAGGAAATACATTATTCTCGAACAGTTAGATTCAGGGTTTGGTATGCAGAGGACCCCTGGTGGGTTTGTTCGCCTTGAAGGAAATGGAGAAGGGATTGGTATATCAGTCCAAATAAAATATATTAAGGAAGGCACACAGCCTTATACTATCATTATTATATACGATAATGATGAAGAGTTAGGAATATTCAGAGTTGGCACACTTCAGGTTATCTCAGGCGTAGCAAGCTATAGAAAGTTTCTCGATCATGCTACAATAACGTCTTTAAACATAAAACCGGAGAGAATAAAATATATTCTTATTGCATCTGAGCATCAGGACAGAGTTTTTATTCCCTTGATTGGGATTTGTAAAAAAGAAGTGCCATGGGACGAAGTTGTGAGACAACGGCTGATTAGAAAAGATAAAGTTGTTCAAAAAAGTCAAGAAAAAAAACCTGATATTGAAGAGGAAAAGCCATCTCAGGTAGAAGAGGACTATGATAGAGACCTTCCTTATGTAAATGACATTGAACTTGAGAATAAGTTGAAAGAATCTTTTGAGAAAATGGATCCNTTTTCAAATCCCCGTCACGATTACTTTTGGTATAGGGTGAATGATATAGCAAAGCTAAGTAACCTTTTATACTCTTGTGGTGTAAACATACCATTGTTTGCAAACCCCAGGATCTTAGTAGGACTTTTTAAGTACAGGCATTTGTTAGCAGGGTTTTATCGCTCAGATATAAATGATTTGAACTATTTTGTTTTAGGTGTTCCGGCAAAGGATGAGACCGACGGAAAACCATTTGAAAAAATTTGTCTTTGGGTACCTACGCAAAACTCTGAGTTTGGTGATATGACGGGTTATTGGCTTGTATACATAAACTTAAAGAATGGAGAATTTGTAAGATAGGGTACTTATACACAATTTCGCACCTTGATTTCAGACTTTATCTGTTCAGCGGACCTTGTCCCGCAAGATTAGCTTAACTACATAGAATCTGCGAACCTGAAATGTAGTAAAAGGACCATGAACAAAGATTTGCGCTAAACTAAGAAGGTTGTATGCTTATACTAAGGTTTCAAATTGACACCAAAGGTTGTTGTGATATAATGGTTTTGTTGTTAATTCTAGATAAAAGCCTTTTTTAATATATGTTTTTGTGACTTGTTAGTTATGGGTGGACAACCCTAATAATAAATCCAATAATAAAGGAGAGTATTACCATGAAAAAATACTTTGAAGTTAGCACAAAAACAATTGTTGCAATCGGATTAGGCGCAGCTATTTTTATGTTATTGTTCATGTTCGTCAAAGTTCCATCACCTGTTCCCGAAACTAGTTTCCAAACCGCATATGGCCTAAGTGCTTTATTCGCAACTTTATTTGGTCCTATTGCGGGAGGACTAATTGCATTTATTGGACATGCCCTAAGTGATGCTATTCAGTATGGTTCCCCTTGGTGGAGCTGGGTTATAGCAAGTGGGGTTGCAGGCTTTATTTTTGGTTTTGCTTACAAAAACACTAAAGTGGATGAAGGCGAATTTAAAGGGAAAGATATACTTAGGTTCAACATCATTCAAGTTATTGGTAATGTTATAGCATGGCTTATCGTAGCTCCGCTTTTAGACATTATTATTTATGCAGAGCCTGTAAATCTTGTTTTCACGCAAGGAGCTATCGCTGCATTAATGAATTCAATTAGTGCTGGCGTTATTGGAACACTATTGTTATTAGCATATGCTGCAACACGTACAAAGAAAGGCAGCTTAACCAAAAAGTAGACCCATACATATTACAAAGTTGGAGCTAAGACTATGAGACAAAAGCCTATTATTGAATTTATAGACTATTCATTTCAATACTTTAGTCAAGCCGAGCCGACTTTAGAGGATATCAATTTAAAAATATATCCTGGGGAAAAGATATTAATTGTAGGACCTAGTGGAAGTGGCAAGAGTACACTAGGTCACTGCATTAATGGTCTTATCCCTTTTGCTTATGAGGGCGAGATTAAAGGTACACTTAAAATTAAAGATTTAATAGCAAAAGAACAGGATATATTTTCGCTATCCAAAATAGTGGGAACAGTTCTTCAGGATTCTGACGGACAGTTTGTTGGTCTGACTGTTGGCGAGGATATTGCTTTTGCGTTAGAGAACGATAATGTAAATATCCACAAGATGCATGATACCGTTAGAAAAGTTGCTGAAATGGTGGACATGGATAAGCTTCTTAAATCATCACCTTTCGAACTATCGGGTGGTCAGAAGCAGAGAACTTCATTAGCAGGTGTTATGGTTGATGATGTGGATGTTCTTTTATTTGATGAACCATTGGCAAATCTTGATCCTGCTACCGGTAAAACAGCAATTGAAATAATTGACGATATTCACAAAAGGACGAATAAGACAGTTTTGATTATTGAACATCGACTTGAGGATGTCCTACATCGAGATGTGGATAGGATTATTGTAATAGCAGATGGACGTATTATTGCCGACATGACTCCAGATGAACTGGTATCGTCTTCAATATTATTTGAAAATGGTATACGGGAACCCCTATATATCACTGCATTAAAGTATGCAGGAATTAATGTTCATAAAGATATGCATCCAAGTCATTTGGATACTTTAAAGATAGATACAGTGATCCAGCCTTTAACTTCTTGGTATAAACGCATTGAAAAGCCTCAAAAGCAGGATGAAAAACCTAATATTTTGAAAGTGGAGAACTTGACATTTTCCTATGATGGAAAAAGGAATATTCTAGATGATGTTACTTTCGACATTTATGAAGGTGATATGATCTCAATAGTTGGTAAGAATGGAGCAGGTAAATCCACTCTTGCAAAAGTTTTATGTGGTTTTGAAAATCAAGATTTGGGAAATATTTATTATTATTCCGAGAATATAAAGGATAAAAGCATTAAGGAACGAGCAGAAATTATAGGACTGGTGATGCAAAATCCAAACCAAATGATTTCTAAATCGCTAATATATGATGAAATTGCTCTAGGTCTTAGGTTACGAAATGTACCCGAGGAAGAAATAAAAGAACGGGTTGAAAAAGTACTTGAGGTATGCGGGCTTTCTCCATTTATTGATTGGCCTATATCAGCATTGAGTTACGGACAGAAAAAGAGAGTTACGATTGCTTCAATATTGGTTTTGGAGCCTAAGATTATTATTCTGGATGAACCCACTGCAGGTCAGGATTATCATCATTACACAGAGATAATGAAGTTCTTGGAGAAAATTAATAAAATGGGTGTCACTATAATTATGATTACTCACGATATGCATCTTATGCTGGAATATACGCCAAGAGCAATAGTTTTGTTAGATGGTAAAGTTATAGCAGATACAAAAGCATCCATTGTTTTAACAGATACAGATTTGGTTTCAAAGGCAAATTTAAAAGAAACATCTCTCTATTATCTAGCAGAAAAAGCAAAGATTGAGGACGGAACTCTTTTTGTTCAAAGGTTTATCGATTACGAAAAGGGGGTCAGAGAAACAAATGAAGATTAAGTTATTTTCGTATAATGTTATAGATACCCCTATCCATAGACTTTCTGGCCTCACTAAATTGGCCTGCTTTTTGCTATTAACATTTGCTGTAATGTTCTCTTATGATATACGTTTTATATTATTTGTTATGCTTTTTTCTTTTATAATATTAAAAGTATCAAAGATCAAATTCTCACAGATAAAACTTATGATCATCTATGTATTGATTTTTCTTATAACAAATGCTATTTTGACGTTTTTATTCGAGCCTGAATACGGTGTTAGTATTTATGGAACAAGGCATGAGGTATTAAGAATATTTGGAAGATACAACCTTACACAGGAGCAATTATTATATCAAACTACCAAGGTTTTGAAGTATGCTTCTGTCATACCTCTAGGGATAATATTTTTACTGACAACTAACCCTAGTGAGTTTGCTGCATCTTTAAATGGAGTTGGTATTCCATATAAAGTGGCCTATGCAGTTTCATTAACATTGAGGTACTTTCCGGATATACAAAGGGATTATCAGAACATTAGCCAAGCGCAGCAAGCAAGAGGACTTGAAATGTCTAAGAAAGCGAAGTTCGGCTCTCGGTTTAAAAATGCATTATTAATAATTATACCATTGATTTTTTCAACACTTGACAGAATTGAATCTATTAGTAACGCAATGGATTTAAGAGGATTTGGTAAGCTGAAAAAAAGGACTTGGTATAGTAAAAAGAAAATTGAAACTGGAGATTATGTTGCTATTGGTTTGTCAGTGCTGATATTTGCTATGTCTATTCTAATATCTATTTTTATTAATGGCAGTAGATTCTTTAATCCCTTTATTTAGAATTAGCAGATCTTACTTTACATATTTTTTAAACAAAGGAGATTACCAATATGAAACCAATCCTTGTTTTTCAAACTGATTTTACTTACAAGGAAGGCGCAGTTTGTGCAATGTACGGTGTTGTCAAAAGTGTTGACCGTGAATTGGAAATAATAGACGGTACCCACGAGATCCCCAAGTTTGATGTTTGGAGTGCTTCATACCGGCTTTACCAGTCTTTGAGGTTTTGGCCTGAAGGAACAATTTTTGTATCAGTTGTGGATCCCGGGGTGGGAACAGAACGTAGAGCTTCAATTGCAAAGACAATTGACGGATATTACGTAGTATCACCTGATAACGGTTCTTTAACACATGTTAAGAACATGATAGGTATTGCACAAATAAGAGAAATAGATGAAGAGATTAACCGGCTTAAAGGAAAAGGAACAGAAAATGTTAGTATTTTTCATGGACGCGATCTNTTTGGTTATTGTGCAGCAAANCTTGCAAGTGGAATCATTACCTATGAACAGGTGGGTCCTGAATACAGTGTGGACGAAATTATTGAGCTTACAATTTCTGAACCAACGATAGAGCCAGATTATGCAAAAGGTATATTTGAAATTAACGATCCTAACTTTGGAAATCTATGGACCAATATCTCAACAAATGAGTTCTTGAAAGCTGGCTTTAACTATGGTGATTATATCCATGTAAGTGTTAAACATAATGGAGAAGAGAAGTTTTCAGATAGGGTACTTTTTGAAAAATCTTTTGGTTATGCACCTAAAGGCGATGTAATGATATATAATAACGAATTGATGAAAATAGCCATGGCGGTAAGTCAGGGAAGTTTATCCGAAGAATATGATCTGTCTTATGGAGCTGATTGGATAGTTGAGTTTAATAAAGCTCAGTCTCCACCTGACTCCCTGCGCAAAGCAGATTGAATAAGGTTAGGCNACAAAAGTCTAAAATAAGGATGTGTTATTATGAGTAAGATTTTAGTATTTCAAAGCGATTTTGGTCTCTCGGATGGTGCTGTAGCAGCAATGTACGGGGTAGCACATGATGTGGATATGGACTTAAAGCTGTACGATTTAACTCATGATATAACCCCATATAATACCTGGGAGGCATCGTATAGGCTGTTTCAAGCTGTAGAATTTTGGCCAAAAGGGACTGTTTTTGTTTCTGTAGTCGATCCTGGAGTCGGAACGGATAGAAAGAGCGTAGTAGCTCTAACAAGCAAGGGGCATTATATTGTGACTCCCGACAATGGAACACTAACCCATTTAAAAAGATATATTGGAATGAAAGAAATGAGAGAAATAGAAGAAGCTAAGCATAGGCGTTCTGATTCACAATACTCATATACATTCCACGGAAGAGATATATATGCATATACTGGTGCAAAATTAGCATCAGGACAAATTACTTTTGAAGAAGTAGGAAATGAGCTTAGCATCGATGATATAGTAGAGCTTGAGCTAAGCGAGGTTACATTNGTNGACAATGGTATTAAAGGGTCCATAGACATTTTAGACGTAAGATTTGGAAGCCTTTGGACGAATATTGCGCGAGATGATTTTTTAAAGCTTGGCTTTGAAATTGGCGACTGGGTTGAAGTGCTTATAAAAAACGGCTCGACCCTTGCATATAATAACAGGGTTACATATGGGAGATCCTTTGCAGATGTCTATGTGAGTGAACCGGTTATATATGTAAACTCACTTTATAGAATGGCTTTGGCCATTAACCAAGGCAATTTCGCAAAAGCGTATAGCATAGGTACAGGAAGGCATTGGACAATAGAGTTTAGGAAAATCAATTAGCACTGATTTGTAAATTTGGGAATACAAAGTCTAGCATAGCAAAGGTNGTGAAAAGCATAAACTTTAGTCTTTTGATTTCTTAAATAAGTAGTATAATGTCTATATGTGTTACAATGAATAAAACAATGATGTTGGATTGAGATTAAAGAGTATTTATCGTATAAAGGGGTTTTATAATGTCTGAACTTAGTAAAATATTTGGTTCACAGGTTTTCAATGACTCGGTAATGCGTGCAAAGCTTCCGACTGCTACATATAATGCTGTAAAGAATATTATTGAGAATAACTTAACTCTGGATTCAAACTTAGCAGAGGCAATTGCAAGTGCCATGAAAGAGTGGGCTATAGAAAAAGGAGCTACGCATTACAGTCACTGGTTTCAACCCATGACAGGGATGACAGCAGAAAAACATGATTCCTTTCTTTCTACAACTAAAGACGGGAACATTATTATGGAGTTCTCTGGGAAGGAATTAATAAAAGGTGAATCTGATGCCTCTTCGTTTCCGACTGGTGGAATTCGAGCTACCTTTGAAGCGCGTGGATACACCGCATGGGATTGTACTTCCCCGGCCTTTGTGAAGGATAGAACTCTTTACATTCCAACGGCTTTCTGCTCATACAGTGGAGAAGCTTTAGATAAGAAAACTCCGCTCCTGAGGTCCATGGACGCTTTAAACAAGCATGGTATGCGTGTACTAAGAGCATTAGGAAACACATCCTCTAAAAAGGTTATTTCGTATGTTGGTGCCGAACAAGAGTATTTCCTTATAGATAGAGATCTATTTATGAAAAGAAAAGATCTTATATATACAGGGCGTACACTTTTTGGCTCAAGACCACCAAAGGGCCAGGAAATGGGTGATCAGTACTACGCAGCAATAAAAACAAGAGTATTAGGTTTTATGCAGGATTTAGATATAGAATTATGGAGATTGGGGATACCTGGTAAAATACGACATAACGAGACAGCACCTGCGCAACATGAAATTGCACCAATTTATAATACTGTCAATGTAGCAACAGATCAGAATCAGTTGATGATGGAAACAATGAAAAAGGTGGCAGCAAAACATGGATTGGCATGTTTGCTCCATGAAAAACCCTTTGACGGGGTGAATGGTTCGGGAAAGCACAACAATTGGTCTATTGGTACTGATGATGGTGTTAATCTATTAGATCCAGGCCCTGAGCCACATAAGAATCCCTTATTCTTGCTTATTTTATCTATAATCATTAAAGCTGTAGATGTATATGCAGAGGTAATAAGAAGTTCTGTTGCAAATGCAGGCAATGATCTTCGCCTTGGTACACATGAGGCACCTCCTGCAATAATATCTATTTTTCTAGGTGACCAATTAACGGATATTATTAGACAGATTGAAGAAGAAGGTGAAGCTACTAACTCCCTTCACTCTTCTAAGGTGAAGATGGGTGCTTCTGCTCTTCCAATTTTCGCTAAGGATTTTAACGATAGAAATAGAACATCACCATTTGCCTTTACAGGTAATAGGTTTGAATTTAGAATGGTTGGATCGTCAAGATCCATTGCTGGTCCAAACTTCATTATAAACACAGCAATTGCAGATATTTTCGCTGAGGTTGCCGACAGGCTTGAAGCTGCTGAAGATGCTCAAGCTGAAGCTAAAGCAATTACGGCTGAATTCATTAGAAATCATAAACGCATTATTTTCAATGGGGACAATTACTCCCAGGAATGGGTGGAAGAAGCCGATAGAAGAGGTTTGTCCAATATTAATAATTTCATTGATGCAAAAAGAACACTACTTCAAGAAAAGAATGTGAAAATGTTCGAAAGAATGCGTGTATTATCCGAGAAAGAAAATCAATCTCGTTATGAGGTGCTGGTAGAAAATTATAATAAAATAAATAAGATTGAAGCGCTCACAGCCATTGAAATGGTGGAACGTGATATTCTTCCTGTAGTGCACAGGTATATTGGGGAAATTGCATCATGTATAAATCAAGTTAAAGAAACGGGAATAAATATTGTCCTAGAGACTCAGAAAAGACTGTTAGAGGATATTTCAGTACTTGCTGTATCGGCCGACAAAAAGGTAAGAAAACTAAAGGAAATAGTGGATGAGGTCTCATCAATTAATGATGTGACCGAACAGAGTGTTGCATACAGAGACGAGGTGATTCCCGTAATGAGAAGTTTGCGTGAGGACATAGACCAGCTTGAAGCACTTGTTGATGCACAATACTGGCCAATACCAACATATGGGGACATGTTGTTTGGGATGGAATAAGATAAATTCTAAAAAGAAATACAGTAACTAGGGGCACAGATGTATATTCATTTGTGCCTTTTATATAGAAGTGGTTAACCATTTTGGAATCTTAATATAAACCAGATGATATTTTTGTGAAAAAGGATGGGATGAATACCTTCAAAAGCATGTTTTATAAGGTAATTCATCCCAANGAATATTACGGACAATATCAGTGTCAATTATGGATTAACTACATTTACGGCATTACCTGCTATAAATGCTTTGAGGTTATCAACAGCAATATCCATTAGTCTTTCTCTGGACTCTTTAGGCGCCCATGCAATATGCGGCGTAATTATACAATTTTTCGCATTTAGCAGAGGGTTGTTTTCTTTTATCGGCTCAACAGATACAACATCCAATGCAGCATATGCAACCTTACCAGAGTTCAAAGCTTGGGCGAGATCTTCTTCAACTATCAATGGACCCCTGGAGGTATTAATAATCATCACGCCATCCTTCATTTTGTTGATTGCATCTTTATTTATCAATCCCATTGTGCTTTCGAAGAGAGGACAATGAAGACTGATTACATCGGACTCTTCCAGTAACTTGTCTAAGTCAGTATATCTGAGGTTTTCATTTTCAAGTTTTTTATCCTGATAGGTATCAAACACAAGAACTTTCATACCCATGGCTTGTGCAATAACCGATACTGCTTTTCCGATCCTTCCAAGTCCAATGATTCCCATAGTTTTACCAGCAAGTTCAACGAGGGGATATTTCCAGAAACAAAAATCGGGGCTTTTTGTCCATTCGCCGTTTTTAACTGCCAGATTATGCTCCCATACATGGTGGCACATTTCAAGCAATAGTGCAAAAGTATACTGTGCAACCGCCATAGTTCCATACGTGGGGATGTTTGTTACCACCACACCAAATTCTTTAGCTGCCTCTACATCCACAACATTATAACCCGTAGCTAAAACTCCTACATACTTAATATTTGGAAAGCTTTTGAATGTTTCTCTATTAAGTGGTGTTTTATTAGTAAAAATAATTTCAGCATCACCAATCCTCTCGGCAATCTTATCAGTTGGTGTCCTGTCATATACAGTTACTTTACCCAGTTCTTTAAGACCGTTCCAGCTAAGATCACCAGGGTTTAGTGTATAGCCGTCCAAAACAACTATTTTCAAGATTTCCACCTCTTTCATATCATACAGGATGTTTATAACTTGCTCCGTACTCACTATCTACGACTGCTGTAGACAGTGCAAAGTCAAATTTAGAGTTTAGCCCATGCTTCATTTAGAACTCTTTTGGAGTTTGCAATAATAACATCAGGATCCTCATCGCCCCAAGGTTTTACTTCAAAGCTAACTATAGGTGGATTTTCTGTATTCAAAAAGCCAATATCTAAAAGCACCCTTAAAAACTCAACGAGCTGTGGGACATCATTGTCGCTGTTAGGAAATCCAAATCTCGGGTGTGCATCACCATAGGCCTCGAATGAAGGGTCTTTAGACACTGCATTTCCTATATGAGCATGCACGATGTAATCTTTTATCGGCAAAATGGATTCTTCAGCAGTTTCTCTTAATAGTGGGAGATGACTTAAATCTACCAGTAAACCAAAGTTGTCATATTCTTCTCTAATTGATTCTGCAAAACGTTTAGCCAAAGAAACAGGGCCAATTATTGATTTTTTATCCACATCATAATCAAAAATTTCAAGAACAATAGGCATATTACCTTTTTGTTTTGCATACTTACACATCTCTTTAGTGGACTTTACCAAAGCATTAAAGGAATCTTCCTTTGTAGCTTCTTCGTATTTTCCGCTAAGGAAAGCAAATCCTGTTGCGCCTATTTCATAAGCTTCATCAATACCTTCTTTCAATGTTGCTAAAGCTTTTTGTCTTTCATTCTCATCAAGACTGTTGATATTCAGTCCTGTGGTTAAAAGTCTGGGTTGTGAGCCATATGCAACAGTTAAATGACTTGTTTCGAATAGCTTTTTCGCAGCTTTTCTTGTTTGGGCGTCTTTTATCCAAGTTACTTCAATTGCATTAAAATATGGATCTTTTGCAATTTTTTCAAGTGTTTCAAGTATTGGACCGTCACCTTTCATAGTTTCTGGATAGGACATAAAGTGAATTGTTCCAACCTTCATATACTTATACATTGATTCATTCATTATAACTTCACCTCTCATATTTGAATGTGCTAAATGGTTGTGTTATATACAATTATCTTTCATATGGCTTATTTATGCAACTGTTTGCAATGTCATAAATGTTGGAATTAGAGCAGATAACCCAAGAGTGGAAAAAGCAGAACAATTTTTTAATGTTCACTCAAATTGTTTCTGAATTCACTTGGTGAGACTCCCTTAATCTTCTTAAATATTTTCGAGAATTGAAATGGGTCTTCATAACCTACAGAGCGTGAGATATCTCCTATAGTAAGTTCTGGGTTTTGCATTAAATCCACAGCCCGCTCCACTCTGTAGTTTATGAGGAAATTTTGAGGTGATATGTTCATGAACCTATTAAATATTACATATAAGTAGCTTCTGTCCAGCCCAATATATGAGGCTATATCAGAAATTGATATTTTTCCGGAATAGTTTTTTGAAATAAATTCAATAACCTTCCTTACATACTTTTCCTGTTCAAAGGATTTGGATAAATGTTGAGATGTTTCATGGTTGTTTTGTATCAACAGGGACAAAAATATATATAAATGCCCAAGAAGCATAAGCTCGGATGAAGTATTTAATCGTGCAACTGATATCATAGTACTAAGACAATCTTTTAACTTGTCATCTTTTTTATATGTGAAAAATGGCAGCTCAATGTCTATTCCTGCTTTATTTAGAAAGGATTCGGCTTTTAGTCCTTGAAATCCTACCCAAGAATATGTCCATGGAACATTTGAATTGGCAGTATATGTAACTAACCTATTAGGAAATATCACAAACCCATCACCCTGATGCAAATTCTTTGTAGTTTTGCCATCATAAAAAGTTCCTTCACCATTTAAAATATAGTGAACAATGAAATGATCTCTGAGCCCTGGACCCCATGAATATCCGGGCTTGCATTTCTCTATTCCACATCGGTATACATTCAGATCAGTTTGATCCGATTGATCGAAATAATACTTCTCTAACATAACCCCTCATACAACATTATGACATACTATAAAAACATTGTACCATTTACAATTGGTTGTTACAATAATACAATGAAGACAGACAATAGGTGTAAACGCTTATTGGAAGTATGCTACAAAAGAAAGGGGAAAATTATGGCTGAAATACGTTGGAATCCATTTATTAAAGATTGGGTTATGATTGCATCTCACAGGCAGAACAGGCCTCAGATGCCAAAGGATTGGTGTCCTTTTTGTCCAAGTTCAGGTAATGTGCCTGATTATGATGTGCTAAAGTATGATAATGATTTTCCGGCACTGTCGCAAAACCCACCAGAGCCTGATCCTGTAGCAAATCATTTTTTTAAAGCAGAAGAAGCCTATGGCAAATGCGAAGTTATTTTATATTCTCCAGAACATACTGTTACATTACCGGAATTATCTGAAGAACATGTTGAAAAGCTGGTAAATCTCTGGACCGAGCGTTTTGTGGAGCTTTCAAAGGATGAAAAGATTAAATATGTATTTATTTTTGAAAATCGTGGTGAAGTGGTTGGGGTAACCATGCCACATCCACATGGTCAAATATATGGTTATCCTTTTATACCAAAAAAAATAGAGCTTGAATTGGAAGCTTCAAAAGAGCATTTTGATAACCATAATGAATGCCTTATGTGCCGTTTTTTAAGTGAGGAGCAGGCGTTTGAACAAAGGATCATCTTCGAAAACCAAGATTTCTCGGTGGTATTGCCCTTTTTCGTTGAATATCCTTATGGCGTATATATAATTTCTAAAAGACATAGACAGAATCTTTCCCAGATGACTGAGCAAGAAAAAAGAAATCTTGCTAAAGCCGTCCGTGAAACTGCAGGAATGTTGGATTCACTTTTTGATACAACATTTCCATATATGATGTGCATGCATCAAAACCCTGTGAACGTTGAAAATACTGAGGAATACTATCATTTTCATATTGAATTTTTCCCACCTATGAGATCAAAAGAAAAACAGAAATTCAATGCATCCAGCGAAACTGGAGTATGGGCTCATTGTAATACCACAGCACCAGAAGAAAAAGCAAAGGAGCTTAAAATAGCGCACCAGAAGTTTATTGCAAAGCAGGGATGATTATTTTTTAGGAGGTTGAAGATGTCTGATTTATTAATTGATAGTTTTATTAGTTATTTTGGTGGAACAAAAAAGGGAATTAGAGCATTTAGAGCTCCTGGCAGGGTTAATCTCATAGGGGAGCATACCGACTATAACGGTGGTTTTGTTTTCCCAGCTGCTTTAACCATGAGTACAACAGTCTTGGCAAGGCCAAGAAGTGACAGACAGATAAACCTTATTGCAACCGACTTGAAACAAATGGTAAATGCCGATTTAGATCATTTAGAACAATATAAGGATTTGAAATGGGGAAATTATCAGCTCGGTGTTGCCGATGAACTACAGAAGGCAGGGTATTCGCTTTGTGGTTGCGATTTATTATATGAAGATAAAGTTCCGTTAGGAAGTGGCTTGTCATCATCTGCTGCAATTGAAATAGCTACCGCATTGGCTTTGGTAAGTATGGGAGATGCTGCTAAAGGTATTAAACGTGATATTGATATGGTAGAGCTGGCAAAAATATCACAAATAGCAGAACATAATTATGTTGGCGTAAAATGCGGCATTATGGATCAGTTTGCATCTGCAATGGGGAAAAAGGATATGGCAATATTCTTAGATTGTAGAGATTTAGACTATGAATTAGTGCCTTTAAAATTGGGAAGCCACAAAATAGTTATCTCAAATACAAATAAGAAAAGAAGCCTTGGCGCTGGAAAATATAATGAAAGAAGAAATGAATGTGAGCAAGGTCTTAGCATCCTTCAAAAGGCATTACCCGATATTAAATTTTTAAGGGAAGTATCAGTACAGGACTTTTTGACACATAAAGAACTGATAACAGATGAAGTAATAAGAAAACGTGTGGAGCATGTAGTATATGAAAACGAAAGAGTATTAGAATCGGTAAAGGCACTTAAGAACAATGATTTAATCCAGTTTGGAAAACTAATGAATGAGTCGCATAACTCACTAAGAGATTTATATGAGGTTACAGGCGATGAGTTGGATACATTAGTTGAAGAAGCAAGAAAAATAAATGGCGTTTTAGGCTCAAGAATGACGGGAGCTGGATTCGGTGGTTGTACCGTAAGTCTGGTTCGTGATGACAGCATTGATGAATTTATCAGTCGGGTTGGCCAAGAATACGAAAGAAAGATAGGCTATAGCGCAAGCTTTTATATATCAGAAATTGGAGATGGCGGTCAAGAAATTGATT
>JGI24710J26742_10001190_pt1 | contig 24094 bp, 20 predicted proteins | sample BioPla2DNA2_FD_26742 | JGI IMG/M metagenome (IMG submission 26742) | reverse complement strand
AGGCCGCTCCAGTCCTCACCCAGGCCGGTTACCCGGAAGCGGTCGCGAGCAACACCGTGGGTGCTGCTCAGGTAGTCGGCAAACGAGTTGGCACGACGGTCAGATAAGGTGCGATTGGACTCGAAATTCCCCTCGGGGGAGGCGTAACCGGTCACGGTGAACTCGGTAATCTCTAGGTCCTTGTTGCTTTTCACCTCGCTGATCACCCTATCCACCCGGTTGAGCTCCGCGGCGTTATTTTGAAAGTCACGTAGCAGCTCGTGCCTACCCACCCGGTAGTTGAACGATGCCGAGTGGCGGTCGGAGCGGGCCTTAACCGGCTCAGCCTCCGGAACGATGTAGGTGAGCTTGTAGGAGGGCTGGTAGGGTTCGGCGATCACGCGTTCCACCAGGAGCACCTCGCCTACTCCCAGGTCGCATTCTGCGCACCCGTGTACCTCTTCACGAAGCTTCAGCGCTGCCCGGTTCATCCACTCCTGGCGGGGCAACGTAACGCTGTAGGGCAAAGACTGCTCTTTGCCGTTTTCCCGTCTGGTGATCTCTTTTGGTTCGTTATTAAAGCGGGGATCACCGTGTAATTGCAAGCTCCGGGAAATCGCCTTGTGGCGTACTTTGCCAGTGATTACCACGGGAGCCAACGGCTGCTCGTAGTCACCGTCAAGCGACTGTAACACCGGTGTCAGTACCATGAAGTGCTGCCGGTTCAGCTCGAGGTTACTCAGGTCTATGTCCATGGAGAGGTTGAGTAGCGACTCCTGCTTCTGTACCGCAAGGTTCTTCACCTCCACCTGCCCGGCGTACTGTTCTTGCGCCTGCAGGCCGAAAACGGTGTAAAGGAGGGTGAATAGTATCGTGTATATATATCTGTTCTTCATGTCGTTCTGCTATTTTATCACGTAAATCAAAGAGACGGCTGCCTTGGTCACGCCGAAGTAGTTGGTATCGCCCTCGTCTAGCAACTCCCCACACTGTACGCAGGGGTACTTCCTGTAGTGAATTCGGGCGTAGCCACCACCGAGGTTCACCTCGAGGTTCCAGCGGTTGCTTAAGATCCATTGGTGTCCCCAACTCACACCCGCCCCGTAGAGCCACCCCTCGTAGCGGTGCTCCTTGAAGATGTCGAGTCGTCCCAGGGGGACGTCCCAGCCCCCTACGTTGTACTGGGCGTAGTGGGCGTGCAGCCCGAAGAAATGGCCGTTGAACGGCTCACAAACCCAGTAGCGCAACTCGGGCTGAACCAGCCAGTGCTTGCTCTTCTTGTTGTCGTTGAAATCCCAGAAATTGAAACCACCACCCAGCTCCAGGGTAGTTCTCTTGCCGGTGGTAAACTCGATCGCCGCGTTGGGCGAGACACCCACGCCCCAGTAGGGGAGGTTGGTCTTGATCGCCACCTTCTGCCCGTGTGCCGAAGCTCCAACCAAGAGCATCAGGGATAGGGCGATAAGGGTAAATGAAAAATTGATTTTACGCATAGATGTATTGCTAAAAAGGCGCCACTATTAAGTGCATTTAAAACCGTTAACGGTTCTTGTTCTCAGATCCACACTGTAAAACTACTGCTTTTTTCCATGGGTACGGGCAGGAAAATACTAATATTCACTAAAAGTGTGGAAAAATTCCACGGAGGAGTATCAATATGGTTATAATGAGGCATGTCGTTTTGGGTTATTTCAAGCGGCAACCACTCTTTTTTAAACCTGATTGATTAATTCATTGTGTAGGGTTCAGGTAGGGTTCAACTGGAGTTTTACCGGTGGTAATAAGCTAAAATGTTTTTTTCAGAGATGCAGTTTAGCTTCATCTCTGAAAAATAGGCATATAGTTATAAACTTACACGCGATAAAACTTACGTGAAATTGTAAATCGTGGGGGTTATCTTTAATCGACTCCCTATTCGTGTTTATTTTTTGGAACCGCCGGCTTTCTTGGGAGACAGCATGATGGACATCCGCTTCCCTTCCATGATGGGCATGTGTTCTACCCTGGCGTATTCCTCCAGGTCGTTTGCGAAACGCAAGAGCAGTACCTCGCCCTGCTCCTTGAAGAGGATGGAACGTCCCCTGAAAAAGACGTACGCTTTCACCTTTGCCCCGTCGTTCAGAAAATTGATCGCGTGTCTCAGTTTAAAGTTATAGTCATGATCATCTGTCTGGGGACCGAAACGAATCTCCTTTACGGTGACCTTGACCGCTTTGGCCCTCTGTTCCTTTTGTCTCTTCTTTTGCTGATAAACGAATTTCTGGTAGTCGATGATCCGGCAAACGGGTGGCTTGGCCATCGGTGCGATTTCAACGAGGTCCAGTTCCTGTTCCTCGGCGATGCGCTTCGCCTCGCGGGTGGGATAGATGCCTTCTTCCACGTTGTCACCCACCAACCGGACTTCGGGTACCCGGATGCGTTCGTTGATCCGGTGTTGGTTTCTTGTGTCTCTTGAGTTTCTTCTCATTCAGTCTTGTTTAATGTTTCTCTTTGTTATTGATTTTATTGTAAAGTTCACTAAAGTTAGACTATTTCTCGTTAAATAGTTGGGGATTCATCATTTTCGTTACTTCGCGGGTAACTTCGTCCACGAAAGCACTCAGTTTCATGGAGCCTCTGTCTTCCCCGCCCTGCTTCCTGACCGAAACCTCTTGGTTGCCCTCCTCTTTCTCACCCACGATGAGGAGGTAAGGTACCCGCTTGAGTTCGTTATCCCGTATCTTGCGGCCCACTTTTTCGTTTCGGTCGTCCACTTCAGCACGTATATCCTGCTTCTTCAGCGCGTTTATCACAGAGTAGGCGTAGTCGTTGAACCGTTCGCTCACGGGGATGACCATCGCCTGAGTAGGGGCGAGCCACAATGGGAACTTACCGGCGGTATGCTCGATGAGGACGGCTACGAACCGCTCCATGGAGCCGAACGGGGCGCGGTGAATCATCACCGGTCGGTGCTTCTGATTGTCGGCACCGGTGTACTCCAACTCGAACCGGTCGGGCAGGCTGTAATCCACCTGGATAGTCCCCAACTGCCAACGGCGTCCCAGCGCATCCTTCACCATGAAGTCGAGCTTGGGTCCATAGAAGGCGGCCTCTCCCAGTTCTACCTTGGCCTTGAGTCCCTTCTCCTGGCACGCTTCCACGATAGCGCGTTCCGCTTTTTCCCAATCCTCGTCGCTGCCAATATACTTCTCTTTGTCTTCCGGGTCACGAAGCGATATTTGTGCCTCGAAATCTTCAAAGTCCAACGCCCGGAAGATGATGAAGATGATGTCCACTACCTTTAGGAACTCCTCCTTCACCTGGTCGGGGGTACAGAAGATATGGGCATCGTCTTGCGTGAAGCCGCGTACCCGGGTGAGGCCGTGCAGCTCGCCACTCTGCTCGTAGCGGTACACTGTCCCGAACTCGGCCATCCGGATGGGGAGATCCTTGTACGACCGGGGAAACGCCTTGTATATCTCGCAGTGGTGGGGGCAGTTCATAGGCTTGAGCAGGAACTCCTCCCCCTCCTCGGGGGTTTTGATGGGCTGGAACGAATCCTTACCGTACTTCTCGTAATGGCCCGAGGTAACATAGAGTTGCTTGTGGCCGATGTGCGGGGTGATAACCGGTTCGTAGTCGAAATCGAGCTGTATCTTCTTGAGGAACTCCTCGAGTTTCGACCGCAACTGGGTACCTTTGGGTAGCCAGAGGGGCAGTCCCGCACCCACCGTCTGGGAGAAGTGGAACAGCTGTAGTTCTTTGCCTATCTTGCGGTGGTCACGCTTTTTGGCCTCTTCTATCATGGCCAGGTAGTCGTCCAGCATTGTCTTCTTGGGGAAGGTGATCCCGTAGAGGCGGGTTAGTTGCGGCCGCTTCTCGTCACCCCGCCAGTAGGCGCCTGCTGCTGACAATACCTTTACCGACTTGATGTAGGAGGNGTTGGGCAGGTGGGGGCCCCGGCAGAGGTCAGTGAATGCACCCTGCGTGTAGGTAGTGATGGTACCCTCTTCCAGCTCGCTGATTAGCTCCACCTTGTAGTGCTCGCCACGGCTGGAAAACATATCAATAGCCTCTTGTTTGGTGACGTTTTGTCGTTTGATCTCTTCCTTGGCGGCGATCAACTCCAGCATCTTCTTCTCGATAGCCGGGAAGTCGGCCTCCCGGATGGTGACGCCCTCGCCCGGATCCACGTCGTAGTAGAAGCCGTTTTCGATGGCTGGCCCAATACCGAACTTAATACCCGGGTAGAGCTCCTGCAAGGCTTCGGCCATGAGGTGGGCGGACGAGTGCCAATAGGCGTGCTTACCCTCCTCATCGTCCCAGGTGAGTAGCTTCACCTCCGCGTCGTTCTCGATGGGTCTCGTGAGATCCCATGTCTCGCCATCAACACAGGCTGCTAGCGCCTCCCGGGCTAAACGTTGACTAATGCCCCGGGCTATATCCAACCCGGTTACTCCCTTCTCGTATTCCCGTACGGTACCGTCGGGAAACGTAATATTCACCATATTTCGTTCCGTTTTCTCTTGTTTGCTTGTTGGCTCAAGTATACCAAGCCGTTAGTTAGATGGGGGTAAAAACTGGGAGACAAAGCTTGTTGAGTCTGCCCCAAGGCGTATCCCACCATCATATGGATTGCAAATGTAATGATTTTGTGTTTGATGAAAGAATTTTTGGCGGGAAAAATCACGAACCCTCTGTTACTGCATCCGTTTGATGATGCTGTACGATTGTACGATTCCCAGCTCGCCCGCCTTACGCAGGTCGTCCAGTCCATCGCGCGTTTCGCCGATTGACAAGCGGGAGATCCCCCGGTTGAAGTAAGCTTCCGCGAAACGGGGTTCCAGGTTGATCGCCTTCGTGTAATCGGTTATGGCTGCCCGGTAGTCCTTCTCCAGAATGTAGATTTCTGCCCGGTTGTAGTAGGCGTAGATAAAGTTAGGCGCATCCTCTATGATCGCGTTGTACTCCTTGAGGATGGCATCGTACTCGACTGACTCCAGCGAGAGCTCGGGTCTGCGCATGGTGCCAGGAAGCTCTTTTAATATATCCAGCTCCCGTTCCAGCTCGTTATCGAACAGGGAAGGGTCGCTAGAGAGCTGTGTGTTATACTCCAACTGCTTGGAACGAATAACAGCCCGTGCGAAACGAGCCATCACCATACTCGGGTTTAGCTCCAATACCCGCTCCATATCCTTCAACGCGTTCTCGTAATCTTGCACCAGGGCGAAGTCCATTCCCCGCCCAAAGTAGAGTTGGGCATCACGAGGTGACTGATCGATACGGGCAGAGAACTGGTCGATAGAGCGGAAGTGAGTCTCCACCTGCAGCTCGTTCAGCGGTGCTTCGTGGTTGGTTACCTTTAGTACCCAGGAAAGTCCCAGGTCGTTGTTGGCACGGTCCAGTAACTCGCTATAGTAGACCGGGCGTAGCACCTCGTACTCCTGCTCGTAGTAAGAGAGGATAAACCGGGGTTCCCGCTCTACCGGAACGTTCAGGTTCTGTACCCTGCCCCGGCTTTGGCGTTGGTACTTGCTTTTGGAGGAGGTGTCCTCTTTGGAGACCACCAGCAGGTTGAATTTCTCGATGTCCCTATCGGCTTGCTCACGGGTATCCTTGCCTTCACCGCGCTGGCTGCCTGCTTGCTTGTCACCTGCCTGTTCAGCTTTATCGGACTCCCTGGACGACGCGTACGGTTCAGGATCCACCGTGGCTACCTTACGTGCTTTTGCCTCTTCGGCGCGCGCCAGCAGGTAGTCCTGTTCCGCTCCCGCTAGGTCATCCAGTTCCCGTTTCAAGTAGGAACGGCTGTAGTAGCCCGAGAAGAAGTCGGGATGCGCTTCCAGCACCACGTCCAGATCCTCGATCGCACCGGTGTAGTTGCCTATCTCTTGGTTGAGCATGGCCCGGTTGAGGTAGGCGATGGTGTTGTCCGGCTCCAATTCGATTACCTTGTCGAAATCGCGTATTGCCCGGTTATTGTCTGCCACCTGTGCTCGGAGAAGTCCCCGGTTGAAGCGGGCGATCAGGTTGTTTTCGTCCATCTCGATTACCCGGTCGTAGTCCGCCATCGCCCCCCGTAGGTCGTTGAGGTGGTACTTCACCAGTCCCCGGTTGATGTAGTTGGCCTGCTGGTAAGGATCCAGTCGTATCGCCTCGTCCAGGTCAGACAACGCCCGGTTGAACTCTTGTTGGTGGAAGTATAGTAGTCCCCGGGCCGAGAATGATTGCGCCGTGTAGGGGTCGTTTATGATGGCTGTGTCGAGGTCGGCCATCGCCCGGGTGGTGTCTTCCATTTGCAGGTACATGTGCGATCGGGCAAGGTAGCCGGGCGTGTAGTCGGGATAGCGCCGCAGCAGGTACTCGAAGAACTTCTCGGCTACCTCGTATTGTTTCAGCTCGATGTTTACGATACCCATGTTAATCAGCGTGATCTGGTCTTCCGGGTAGTACTCCAGGCTTGTCTTGTAGTCGGTAGCTGCCAGCTCGAACTCTTCCAGGTTTTGCCATGCGGCACCCCGCAACTGGTAAGCGGCCAGGAAGTAGGGGTTTCGCTCTAGGCAACGGGTCGCGTCTTCACTTGCCCCCTTGAAGTCGTCGAGCATGAACTTCGCCATGGCCCGGTAGTAGTAGGGCTCGGCCAGGTAGGACTTGGCCGTTATCACCTGGTTGAAGTACTGGATTGACAGCACGTAGTCCTCGAAGTAAAGCGCGTTCTTGCCAATCATCATCACGCGGTCGGTATTGACCTGTGATGAGGCTGCCATCGAGGTGAAGGCGATAAAAAGGAGAAGGGCGTATCGTTTCATCTATGGATGTATGGTTGTTACCTCTGTTTACCTTGTTGATCGTTTAGTTTCTTGTTATTTTTCGTCCGTTACCTTGACAACCCGTTTGGTTCCCCGGCGTTTCCCGATTTATTTCCACGAGTCGGCTGGCATCGTCCCGTTCACGGATTGTTACATTAACTGTCCCTTCAGGGAGTAGCGGCTCCACCAGCTCCGGCCACTCGATAAAGCAGAGGGCATTGTTGTACACGTACTCCTCGAAGCCGAGGTCGAATAGCTCTTCCAGCTTCTCTACCCGGTAGCAGTCGAAATGGTAGACGGGTGCACCGCAGGGTAGGGAGTACTCGTTGACAATGGCGAAGGTGGGGCTTGTTACGGTCTCTTCTACCCCCAGCTCCTTACAGATGGCCTTGATGAGGGTGGTCTTACCGACCCCCATATCCCCGTAAAAAGCAAACACCGTGCAATCACCCATCGCTTGAACGAAAGTATGGGCGGCCGCCTCTATCCCTGTCACGTCATCTATCCCGATTGTACAATTCACTCTTTTGCTTGTCGTTTAGCGGGCGCAAGTTACGTGAATTATTCGTGAAACTCAACTTTTGGTGAACAGAAATAGGACTTGGACGCCTATTACTTCGCGGTGAGTGTGACCAGCGGGACTATCATCTCCTCCAGCGATATGCCCCCATGCTGAAACGTGTTCTCATAGAGCGAGGCGTAATGGCTCCAGCGGTTGGGGTAGATCAGGAGGTCGTAATTCATCGCGAAGATGTACCTCGTGCTAATATGGGGGGAGGGCAACCCGATGTTCTCGGGCAGGGTGCAGGGATACACTCTTTTTGGGTCGTACGAGAGGCTTTTCCCGCGCTTGTAGCGGAGATTGGTGCTCGTCTCCCTGTCACCCACCACCGTCACTCCGTTTTTCACCCGTACGGTGCCGTGGTCGGTAGTGATGATCGCCTTGTAGCCTTGGTTTGCGATTTCCCGGAGGATTCCTTCCAGGGGCGAGCCAAGGAACCACGAGCGGGTGAGTGCCCGGTAGTCCGCCTCGTCGCGGACAAGCTCGCGGATCATCTTCGAGTCGGCTCGTGCATGGGAAAGCGCATCGATGAAGTTGAACACGATGATGTTGAGGTCGTTGCTCCTTAGCGCCGGGAAGCGGGAAAGCAGCTGCTCCCCTTCCTGGTGACTATTCACCTTGTGGTAGGAGAAGGAGTATTCCCGACCGGTTCGCCGTAATAGCTCCCGGACAAGTTGCTTCTCCTGCTCGTTCTTGCCTTCGGCTGCCGACTCGTCGACCCACAATCCGGGGTGGTACTTGGCTATCTCCGCGGGCATCAGGCCGGAAAAGAGGCTGTTGCGGGCATACTGCGTGGCGGTAGGGAGGATGCTGAAGTAGAGTCTCTCCTCGCAGGAGAACCATTCACTTACCACATCTCTCACGGCGGCCCACTGGTCGTAGCGGAAATTATCAATGAGGATAAGGAAAAGCTTCTCCCCCACGTCAATCAAAGGGAAAATGGCCCGCTCCATTAGGTCGGGGCTTAGCAGCGGGGAATCACTACCCTCGTGCTGTTTTCGCTGGAGGATCCACGGCTCGTAGTGTTTTCGCACGAACCGGCCGAAGAGGAGGTTGGCCTCTGCCTTTTGGGCGGTGACCATCTCCCGCGCAGGATGGTTGGTTGGTTCTAATTCCAGTTCCCAGTAGACCAACTCACGGTACACCGTTTCCCAGTCACTCGTTTTGCGGCAAGACTGGATCGCTTCGTCGAGGCGAACCCGTGACTCCAGGTAGCGGGCAGCGGCGTTCTCGGCCACCAGCTCCTTTTTGTCGAGTAGTTTTTTGATCGTTGACAATACCTGGTGGGGGTTCACCGGCTTGATCAGGTAATCGGCAATCTTCTTCCCGATGGCCTGATTCATGATGCCTTCATCTTCGCTCTTGGTGACCATCACCACGGGGAGGTGCGGGGCAAGACGGTGTAAACGGGCAAGGGTGTCGAGGCCAGATAACCCGGGCATCTGCTCGTCGAGGAAGACGATGTCGTACACCCTGGAGCGGCACATCTCGAGGGCGTCGTGCCCGTTCCCGGCGCACTCTGTGATGTACCCCTTCTCTTCGAGGAAAAGCATGTAGGGTTTCAGGAGTTCCATCTCGTCATCCACCCAAAGGAAGCGTGCTTTGCCTGCCGCTCTTTTCATCGCTTTATCCGTTATTTGGCTCATCGTTACGCGAATGTAACCCATTTCCGCTTTATCCCGAAGGCATCACCCGGGATATTTCGGGTGATTCGTTTTTTAATCCAAGGAAAACCCTTATTTTTGTAACGGGGGGGTTGGATGCGGTTTGTCGAATCCAACTTGGTTCGGAAGCCATCTGTAACCTGGCCATGAAAGGAAAATCGGGATTATTCAACAATAAAACAAAACAGGATGAAACAAGCAATTTTTTCTACACTTTTAGCCCTTTTATTGCTCTCTATCGCGGGATGCAAGCAAAAAGAGGAGGGGGCTATTTTTAATGGTAAGGATTTGTCGAACTGGGAGTTCGTAGTGGAGGACAACGCGGTACCTGCGGAGCAGGTGTTCCGGGTTGAAAATGGCGTTATCCGGGTGATGGGCGAACCATTTGGGTATATGTACACCCGTGAGAAGTACCGCAACTTCGTGTTGGAGCTGGAGTATCGATGGGCTGATGGAGAGAGCAACAGTGGCATTTTCGTGTTGATCGAGGAGCTGCTGAGTCCGTTCCCGAAAGCGGTCGAGTGCCAGCTGCAGGCGGGTAGGGCGGGCGACTTCGTGCTGTTGGGCGGTGCGAACTTGAACGAGTACGTGCTGCCGGAAGGGGTCACGGAGCGTCCACGGTTCCCGGTGATTGGAAAGCAACACCCGTCTAATGAGAAACCGGCGGGCGAATGGAACAAGATGCGGATTTCAGTCAACGAGGGGATTGTAGAGGTACATGTGAATGGGCTGCTGCAGAATCGAGGCACGAGCGAGATCAAAGAGGGGCACATCGCGCTGCAAAGTGAAGGAAAAGAGATTCAGTTTAAAAATCTTTCCCTTCGTGAGTCATAAAGTGTCGCGATAGCTGCATCTGAAAGTTGAGAAGCGTGTATTTTTTATACACAGAATTATTAACACAAATAATCGAATGAAACTGACATCAAGAGCCAATCGCTTCATTGAGTTGGAAGATAGATACGGGGCGCACAATTACCGCCCCCTCCCTGTGGTACTGACCAGTGGTAAAGGGTGTTACGTGAAGGACGTGGATGGGAAAGAGTACTTCGATTTCCTATCGGCCTATTCCGCCGTGAACCAAGGTCATTGCCATCCCAAGATCGTGGCGGCGCTGAAAGCCCAGGCTGAGACACTCTGCCTCACTTCGAGGGCTTTCTACAACGATTGCCTGGGTCCCTACGAGGAGTTTATACACCACTTCTTCGGGTATGACAAGGTTCTCCCGATGAACACGGGTGCCGAGGGGGTGGAGACGGCGTTAAAATTGGCACGCAAGTGGGGTTACCTTAAGAAGGGTATCCCGCGGGATAAGGCAATTATCGTGGGATGCGAGGGTAACTTTCACGGGCGTACGATGGCTGCAGTCTCGTTCTCAACGAACCCGGAAGCCAGGGACGATTACGGCCCTTACTTGCCGGGAATTGAGGTGATTCCATATAACAACGTGGAGGCGTTGGAGTCGCTTCTGAAGGAGAAAGGGGAGCACGTGGCTGGCTTTCTGGTCGAGCCGATCCAAGGAGAGGCCGGGGTGTACGTGCCGGACGACGGGTACCTGAAGCATTGTTACGAACTGTGCCGGAAGCACAATGTGCTGTTTATCGCGGATGAGGTGCAGACGGGCATCGCCCGCACGGGGAAGATGTTGTGCTGCGACCACGAAGGGGTGAGGCCTGATATCGTGATCCTCGGGAAGGCGCTTTCGGGGGGCGTGCTTCCAGTGTCGGCGGTGTTGGCAGACGACGAGGTGATGCTTACCATCCAGCCTGGTCAGCATGGTTCCACTTTCGGGGGGTTTCCCCTGGCTTGTAAGGTGGCGGTAGCCGCGTTGGAGGTGGTGAAGGAGGAGAACCTAGCCGAAAAGGCAGAGCGACTGGGCGCTATTTTCCGGGAGGAGATGCGACGTATAGAGAGTCCCTTTATCGGCCAAGTGCGGGGGAAAGGGCTTCTCAACGCGGTGGTAATTATTCCCCATAACGGGAAAGAGGCGTGGGACATCTGTCTCGCGATGGCGGAGAACGGCCTCTTGGCCAGGCCAACGCGGCAACACATCATCCGTTTTGCACCACCGCTGGTAATTAGCGAGGCGGAGTTGCGGAAGGCGATGGAAATTATTCGTCACTCGATTCAGTTGTTGGAATAAAGTTTTTGTATATGCAAACGACATCTAAGCTATTGATGATACGCCCGGCCCGTTTCGCTTACAACGAGGAGACGGCGAAGAATAACTTTTTCCAGCGGGACTACGGGGATTACGCGGACGATGGAATTAACGGGGAGGACGGTGGTAACGAGGGCAAAGGTGGCGATGTGGGCAACTGGGCTAATGGGGGCTATGGTGGTAACGATGGCGACGGGAGTAACCGAGGTGCCGGCATCGATAAGGCGCGGCAGGAAACGGTGGCCGAGAAAGCGCTGGTGGAGTTCGACGCATTTGTGGAGTTGCTCCGGAGAAACGACGTGGATGTTACCGTGGTGCAGGATACGCTCGAGCCGTGGACACCCGACTCCCTCTTTCCCAACAATTGGTTCTCGTCGCACTTAAGCGGTGAGCTGGTGCTCTACCCCATGTTTGCAGAGAACCGGAGGCAGGAACGAAAGCCCCACGTGCTGGAGTTGCTACGTGGCAAGATGAACCACCGGAAGGTGGTGGACCTCACCAGCTGGGAGGAGGAGGGGCAGTTCCTGGAGGGAACCGGGAGCATGGTGTTCGATAGGCGGCGACGTAAAGCTTACTGCTGCCGTTCGCCTCGTTCATCAGAGAGGGTGTTGGCCGACTTTTGCGCGCGGATGCGGTATGATGCCGTAGCGTTTGACGCGTTTGATGTGGAGGGGCGACCGTTGTACCATACCAACATCATGATGGAGGTTGGCACGCAGGTGGCGGTCGTTTGCCTTGACTCTATCAAGGAGGCGAACCAACGGGAGAGGGTGGCGGCAGAGCTCACCGCCGCGGGTAAGGTTATCGTGGAGCTCTCCATCGGGCAGCTCACCCAATTCGCGGGCAACATGCTGGAGGTGAAAAGCCGCAACGGACATCCCTTCATGGTTATGTCTGCCGCGGCGCGGGATTCGCTCACGAGTAGTCAAGAGCGAACCATTTCTACCTACAACAAGATCTTGTCGACCGACTTGCATACTATCGAAACGTATGGTGGCGGCTCAGCTCGCTGCATGTTGGCGGAGATATTTCACTAATTTATTCATTAACCAACCTATTCATTAACTAACTATGTCATTTAAATCAGAGCTTAAAGAGTTTTTATTGCGCGGCAGCGTGGTAGACATGGCCGTGGGTATCGTAATTGGCGGAGCTTTCGGGAAAATCGTCACCTCTTTCGTGAACGATATCCTGATGCCTCCTATCGCCTTGATTTCGAATCAAGGTCAGTTTACCGACCTAAAGGTGACGTTAAGGCAGGCGGTGATGGAGGGGGCAGAGGTAATCACACCCGCTGTCACTTGGAACTACGGCGCATTCATTCAGGCGATTGTCGATTTCCTGATCGTTGGGACTGCCATCTTTATGGTGATCAAGGCGATGAACTCCCTGAAGCGCAAAAAGGAGGAGGCACCCGCTCCCGAAGCACCGGTCGAACCAACTAAGGATCAGCAGCTGTTGACCGAAATACGTGACTTGCTGAAGAAGGAGTAGGCATTTTTTGTAACCGAACCAGGTCGGGGGTAGTCCTATTCATGAAAACGGGAGTTAAACAGTAAAAATTTCTACATTATGGATGGATTAGTTGAAGTACTTGGTGTTATTTTCGCGGTCGGCTTGCCAATTGTAGCAGGTATGGTACTGGGTATTCAATGGATTAAAGCCAGGAACAGTGAGCGGATGGGGCTCATTAACCAGGGGATTATCCCGCCAGATAGCCCGAGAGGGAGGAGGTACCGCAGCCCCAATCGATTGGTGTCGCTCCGAAATGGGGTCGTGCTCATTGCCTTAGGTATTGGCATCATCGTGGGGTTCCTCTGCTCGGAGCATTTAGCCATCGGGCAGGGAAACAAGTTTTGGGTGACCGGGGCGAGTGTGGTCTTCTTCTTGGGAGTGGGCTACCTGACCTACTTCCTGATCGTTCAAAAGATGCCGATTCCCGAGCAACGGGAATCAGGAGAGGGCGAAGAGGAAGCGGAACAGGAGTAACCAGTCGGATCGAATGAGTGAAAAGGAACGGGTGAAACGGGTTCTCTCGGGCGACACCTCTGCGTTTGCTTATTTCGTGGATAGCTACCAGGACATGGCGTTTACTATCGCCTACCGGGTCTGCTGCAACGAGCAGGACGCGGAGGATGTTGTTCAAGAGAGCTACGTGAAAGCGTACCGAAACCTACACGGTTTTCGCGCCGATAGTAAGTTCTCGACCTGGTTCTACCGCATTGTCTACAACACTGCCGTCACCCACTCCAAAAGGCGACTTTGGAAGGTGGATAGGGAGGCTGAGCCTGACGATGCCTTGCACCTCGCGGAGGAGACGCTGCAGGCGGAGATCGAGGCGATGGATCGCAAGGCGGTGGTGAACGATATTCTCGGACGAATGCCTACCGGCGAGGCGCTGCTGCTCACGCTCTATTACATGGAGGATCACCCCGTGAAGGAGATCGTGAAGATTACCGGGCTCAGCGAGGCTAACGTGAAGGTGAGGTTGTTTCGGGCAAGGAAGTCGTTCAAAGAGATGCTGCAGCGCCGTTACCGGATCAGCGACATACTATGAATGAGAAACCTTCACCGCACCCGGTGGCCATTATGACGGGTATTTATTGACGAAAAAACATGAATGAGAGGAACGCGATGAATAAGAGGGATGTATTGAACGAAGAGGAGGCGATACGAATACTGATGCAGGGCGCCAAGATGAAAGCGCCCGAGCGGCTCAAGTACCGTATTATGCACCAGCTGGAGGTGGAGAAGAAAGCGGTCACCTCCCGAGCGAAGAAAGGGAGTGAGGAGTCGGGTGACGTGCTACGTGACTTAGGAACCATCTTCGGGACCATGTACGCCCTGTTGGTGGGAATGGCGGTCGTTACCTATATCCTCTTCGGCAGGCACTTCCTGCTCTCAACGGAGTTCGTTGGGGCAGCCCTGTTCGTGGTATTTGTCTTCAGCATGCTTTGGCTAATCGCGCAACTGGACCGTCGTGTGCACGCGAAAAGCAAGCGATTATTCCCGTAGAAGGCTTTCCCGTGCCTTTTGTAGTAACTCGGGCGACTCCGCGGGCGGGTAGTGCAGGTCGAGCGACCTGAACAGATCCAGGATGATGTCACCGACGGCGACCCGGGCGAAGAACTTCTTGTCGGCCGGGATCACGAACCATGGGGCGTGCGGCTTGGAGGTCTTCTCCAACATCTCTTCAAAGGCTGTCTCGTACGCGTCCCATTGGGAGCGTGCATGCAGGTCCGCCGAGCTGAATTTCCAATTTTTATCCGGATTATCAATGCGCGAGAGGAACCGTCTCTTTTGCTCTTCCTTTGATACGTGCAGGAAAAACTTGAGGATGCGCATACCGTTATGGTAGAGGTGCTTCTCAATGTTGTTGATGCTCTCGTAGCGCTCTTCCCAGAACGACGCATCCATTTTCTCCACGGAGTCGTAACCGGGGATGCGCTCGTTCAGTACCCAAGCTGGGTTCACCTTGGTGGCCAGCACGTTCTCGTAATGTGACCGGTTGAAGATCTCGATCATGCCCCGTTGTGGCAAGGCGCGGTAGTGCCTCCAAAAGTAGTCGTGCTCCAGCTCGTTCTTGGTTGGCGTCTTGAAGCTATGTACCCGACACCCCTGGGGGTTAATGCCCGACATCACGTGGCGGATCACGCCATCCTTTCCCGCTGCATCACGGGCTTGCAGCACGATCAGCAAGGAGTAGCGGTCGTCAGCATAAAACATCTCCTGATATTTTCTCAGCTCCTGGATGTTTTGAAAGATCTCATCTTTCGCCGTCTGCTTGGTGTAGCCGCCGTCCTCATTTGTCCTGAAGGTGGATAACCTGACCGGCCTTCCCTCTTCTATCCGGAATCGTTTATAATTATAATCCATAACGTGTTATTATTGGTGTTGTTTTCCCCTCTGTTTTTGATTGTTTCATTTCACACGTGGCGCAAGCCCGGTGTAGTTTCTATTCCCTTATTCGCAACACATTACCCGTTTCCCTCCGTGTTTACCGTTTCATTTGCGCTCCCCACGTTGCTCCCAATCCCCATGAGTAGCCCCTCGTAGCGGCTGTCGTCAGTGATGATGCGCAACCCTTCCTGGAAGATGTCATTTTCCTCGTTGATGATGCGGTAGAAGGCCGACGAGTCGTAGAGGTCGCGGGCGATCAGCGCTTTTAGCTGCAATGCTATTAACGGTCGGGAAAGCCCAAACTCTTCGTCGTCCCACTCGATCTTCTCTTCAGCAGCGAGACCCTTTAGCCTCATCACCATGGCGTTCGATAGCTCGTAATCCTCCTTGAACGTGACCGCATCCGGGTACTGCTCAAGCAGTGAGTGGCGGTTAAGGTCCACCTCTGCGTTTGCTACCCGGTTGATAACGCCCCGGGTGTAGAGCCGCGTGTGGAGTACCGTGCCCGAGGTGGTATCTATCGGCACGAAGTAGTCGGGCATGATGCCCCCGCCCCCGTAGACGGTTCGCTTGTTCACCAGGGTGGTGTATTTCAGTGAATCGGGGAAGTGGATACTATCGGCTTCGAACAGCTCACCGTGTTGGAAGCGATCGATAAAGTCCTGGTTGTACGCGTCGAGGTTCCCCTCTTGGTAGGGGCGCTGGATGCTACGGCCGGTGGGCGTGTAGTAGCGCGCCACGGTGAGCCGTATCATGGTGCCGTCGGGTAGCGGTAGTTGCCGTTGCACCAACCCTTTGCCGAAGGTCCGGCGACCAACTACCACGCCCCTGTCCCAGTCCTGGATGGCCCCTGCAAGGATCTCGCTAGCGGAGGCTGATGAGCCGTTAACCAAGATGACAAGTTTACCCCCTTTCAGCTCGTCACCACCCGTCGCATTCATCGTGAAGCGGGGTTGATTCTTCCCCTCGGTATAGACGATGAGTCGGTTTTCACCCAGGAACTCATCGGCAATCTCGTTGGCTACCTGCAAGATACCGCCACCGTTATCGGTCAGGTCCAGTATCAGGTGCTTCATGCCTTGCGCCTTAAGCTCGCTACTCGCCTTCTTGAACTCTTCGCCCGAGGTAACGCCGAAGCGGCTTAACCGGATATAACCCACCTCTTCTGCCACCATGTACGCGGCGTCGATACTGGTGATGGGTATCTTGTCGCGAACAATCCTGAACTCCATCAGCTCCGGCATCCCGCGGCGGAGTACCGACACGTTGACAGCAGTCCCTTTGGGACCTCGCAGCATCTTCACCACATCCTGGCTGTTCATATTCACTCCGGCTATCACCGTGTCGTTTACCTTGATAATCTTATCACCAGGCATTAACCCCACCTTCTGCGAAGGGCCACCCGAGATTACCTCCAGCACGTAGAGGGTGTCGGTGAGCATGTTGAACTGGATACCGATACCGTCGAAATTTCCTTGTAGCGGTTCGTTCATGGCACGTACCTCCTCTTCGTTGAGGTAGGTGGAGTGAGGGTCCAGTTCCTCCAGCATCGCCCGGATAGCCGCTTCGGTAAGCTTTTTGCTATCGGCATCGTCCACGTAGAGGCTGTTGATAAGCTGGAGGGTGCGTTCGAGTTTAATACCTTCCGGCGTGGGGCGGTACTGCCCGTAGACGCACCCCGTGAGGGATAGGAACAGGCTGCCTAAAACAGCCGCGATGACTTTTCTTTGCATGATGATAGGGTGATATGTCTGTTAAATCTTCATCCTCTCCGGTAGAAATTGACTCACGTCACGTCCGTAACGCAACAGTTCCCGTACGATTGAAGAACTGATATGGACATGCGTGGGTTCAGTAAATAGCAGGATCGTTTCGATTCCAGAAAGGGTCTGGTTCATGTGGGCAATGGTTTTCTCGTACTCGAAATCGGCCACAGAACGAATACCTCTCAAGATAAAACTTGCGCCTACCTCCCGGGCGAAGTCGACGGTGAGTGTGTCGTAGCTCTCCACCCGCACCCGGGGTTCGGGTTGGTAGAGATCACGAATCATCTGTAACCGCTTCTCAACTGGAAAGTAAGACTGTTTGGCCTCGTTCACGCCGATCGCGATCACCAGCTCGTCCACCAGGGTGAGTCCGCGCCGCACCAGCGACTCGTGTCCCACCGTGAAGGGGTCGAACGTACCCGGGAACAGGGCGATTCGTTTAGGCAACTTCATCCTCTTCGACCACTAGGTTATCGATGATAAATGTCTGCCGCTCCGGCGTGTTCTTACCCATGTAGAACTCCAGGAGCTCTTTCAATAGGTCCTCCTTCCGCATGGTGACCCTATCGAGGCGAATATCCTCCCCGATAAAGTGGCGAAACTCGTCTGGCGAGATCTCTCCCAACCCCTTGAAGCGGGTTATTTCCGGGTTGGGTCCCAGCTCCTGGATGGCGTTAATCCGCTCCTCCTCGGTGTAGCAGTAGATCGTCTTTTTCTTGTTGCGCACCCGGAACAGCGGGGTTTGGAAGATGTAGACGTGCCCCTTCTTGATCAGGTCGGGGAAGAACTGCAGGAAGAAGGTGAGCAGCAGCAGGCGAATGTGCATCCCGTCCGTGTCGGCGTCGGTGGCAATGATCACCTTGTTATAGCGCAACCCGTCCATACCCTCCTCGATATTGAGGGCTGCCTGCAACAGGTTGAATTCCTCGTTCTCATAGACGATCTTCTTGGTGAGGCCGTAGCTGTTCAGCGGTTTTCCCCGTAAACTGAACACCGCTTGCGTGTTGGGGTCGCGGCTCTTGGTGATGGACCCGCTCGCGGAGTCCCCCTCCGTGATGAAGATGGCGGTCTTCTCCCGGTCGTCACCCTTTGGGTCATTGTAATGTATCCGACAGTCACGCAGCTTCTTGTTGTGCAGGCTGGCCTTCTTGGCGCGCTCCCTCGCCTTTTTGGTTACACCCGCGATGGCCTTGCGCTCCTTTTCGGAGTCGAGTATCTTCTTTTGCAGCACCTCCACCGTTTCCGGGTGTTTATGCAGGTAGTTATCCAGCTCCTTCTTAAGGAAATCGTTGATATGCTTGCTCACCGAGACCCCGTTTGGGCTCATCTCTTTGGAGCCGAGCTTGGTTTTTGTTTGTGATTCAAATATCGGTTCTTCCACCTTGATGCTGATGGCTGCCACGATACCGCTCCGTATATCGGAGTACTCGAAGTTCCGGTTATAGAATTCCTTGATGACGCGGGCGGTCGCCTCCCGGAAAGCGGTCTGGTGGGTCCCCCCTTGCGTGGTGTGCTGCCCGTTGACGAACGAGTAGTACTCCTCGCCGTACTGGTTGGTATGGGTGATGGCCACCTCGATATCCTCACCGTGGAGGTGGATGATGGGGTAGAGCTCCTCGGAGGTGAGGTTCTCGTTGAGCAGGTCCTCGAGCCCGTTCTTGGAGTTGAATTTCTTACCGTTAAAGGTGATGGTAAGGCCGGTGTTCAGGAAGACGTAGTTCTTGAGCAGTGGCTCGATATGCTCGTCTCGGTATTGGTAGTCGCCAAAGATATCTTTATCGGGGGTAAAGCCGACCAGCGTGCCGTTGCCGTTGCCCGACTGTTTAATCTCATCCTCTTGCGACAGCAGCCCTTGGCTGAACTCCACCCGCTTCGATTCGCCATCACGGGAACTCTCCATGTAAAACTGGGAGGAGAGGGCGTTTACCGCCTTGATGCCCACCCCGTTGAGGCCCACCGACTTCTTGAAGGCCTTGGAGTCGTATTTGGCCCCGGTGTTCATCTTGGAGCAGACATCCCTGACCTTCCCCAGCGGAACGCCTCGCCCGTGGTCTCGCACGGTGACGCTTTCGTTCTCGATGTTCACCTCGATGGTCTTGCCAAACCCCATCATGTACTCGTCGATGGAGTTGTCCAGTACCTCTTTCAATAGCACGTAGATGCCATCGTCGGAGGATGAGCCATCGCCCAGCTTGCCAATATACATGCCGGGGCGGTGACGAATATGTTCCTGCCACTCAAGGGTGACGATATTTTCTTCTTGATAGTTGCTTTCCAGTAGCTGTAAATCTGTTTGATTCACTCTGTTTCCTCTCTTTGTTTAAAGTTTTTTCATTTGTTTCCTATAGCACGTTATAAATCCTCAACAAAGGCTCTTCTCTTGATTGCCTTGTAATCGTTTTTCGAAGATACCTGTTATAGGTCCTTGATAAAGGCCCTTCTTCTCTTGTGCTGCTCGTACTCGAAGTCCCCCCACAGGGCGTGTACCTTGTTATTGGTCTCGAGCTCGAGGTTGGTTTCTGCCTCCGTCAGGTTAAACTTCTTGGCCGAATTGAAGAACTCGCTTACCATGAGTGCGTTGAGTCCTTTGCCTTGGTATTCGGGGTCAATTGCGATCATCATCAGGTCGAGTACATGGGTAGTATTGCCTATTCCCTTCAGTGCCTTGTACAGGTGTATCCATCCGGTGGGGAGGAACTTCCCTTTCGCCTTGCGAAGCGCTTCGGACATGCTGGGCAAGCCGATCCCGACACCCACCACCTTGTTGTCTTGCTGGCGCAGGATCAGCGACAGGAACTCAAGCCGTAGCAAGGGGATATACATATCCACGTAGTAGTCAATCTGCTTTTCCGACAGCTCGACGTAGCCAAACAGATCTTTGTATGCTTTGTTGAAAAGGAGGAAGATATCCCTCGCGTAGGGGAAAACATCTTTCTTGCGTTCGAACCGTTTCACGGTCAACCCGAAGCGGCGTTTCACCACGTCGAACATCCGTGTGTACCGTTCCGGTATTTCATCCGGTATCTGGATGAGGAACTCTAACCAATCCTGATCCTTGACATACCCCATCCGCTCCATGTGTACCGGGTAGTAGGGGTAGTTGTAAATGGTATTCATGGTACTCATCCGGTCAAACCCCTCGATAAGCATCCCTTCGTGGTCCAAATCGGTGAATCCCAGGGGGCCATGTATCTTCTCCATTCCGCGGGATCGCGCCCAACTCTCGGCTGTGGCGAAGAGGGCATCCGTCACCTTCGCGTCGTCAATGAAATCCACGAAGCTAAACCGGGCGTTTTTCTGTTTCCATATCTCGTTGGCCTTGTGGTTAATGATGACCCCGATCCGGCCTACGATCTCCTCGCCGCGATACGCGAGGAAGTACGCGGCATCACAATGTTCAAAGGCCGGGTTCTTACTCATGTTGAGCGTGGCCATTTCATCGTAAATAAGGGGGGGCACATAGTAGTCGTTCCCCTCGTACAGATCGATTCCGAATTGGATGAACTTCCTGAGGTCATCCTTGGTGGTGACTTTTTTGATTGTTACTGACATACGTGTATTCCTATTTCTTGTTGCTTGTTCTTAATTGCCACAAAGATAGTGAAATTTTTATTTACTGATGGCTCACCCGGTTAATCTTTCCTGCTCTCGCTTCTATATTGTTCGTTCCGACATGTTTGCTTCTTCACTTATACGATAAAAATCGCTATAATTGACATTGTACCTTTGCCGATGCGTCACGACACGATTACTCCGGAAACACCACCGTGAACTTGCTCCCTTTGTTGTCCGATTTCACCACGATTTTGCCTCTATGACGCAGCGCGATTTGCCTGCATAGGGTTAGGCCGATGCCCGAGCCACTTGTTTTGGTGGAGTAAAACGGGATGAAAATTTTCTCGATCGCTTCGGGGGCAATGCCATGACCGTTATCTGCAACCGAGATATGGATTTCATCACCTATTTTTTCCGCTTTCACCTCGATTCTTGCTTCAGCTGTCGCCGCGGAAGCTTCATGGGCGTTTTTCAACAGATTCAATAGCAACTGCTCCACCATCGTTTTATCGGCTTTCAAGATAAGTTGCTCGGGGTACACCTCGTAATCGAATGTAACTCCACCGGAAGCCATCAATTGTTGTAGTGATTGAAGCATGGGCTGGATGGCGATAGGCTGGATGGTGGGTTGTGGTAACCGGGTGAGTTTCCGGTAATTCTCCACGAAAGCGAGCAACCCTTTGCTACGTCGGTGAATGGTATCCATGGCACGCTTCATGACCCGGTAATCTTCCACGTCCACTTCGTCGGGCAGCTCCTGTTCGCTCAACGTCTCGGAGAGCGAGATAATGGGCGTTATGCTGTTCATGATCTCGTGCGTGAGCACGCTAATCAGCTTTTGCCACGCTTGCGTTTCGGCTTCATCCCTCATCGCGTCGTGCGCCTGCGATCGAAAAACATCCAGAGCCTCGTTCATCTCTTGGGAAAGACGGCTCAGCTCATCGCCGGAGCCATGATGGACAAAGTGCGACGAGAAATCTGCATGCCTAATGCTCGCGATCATCTGCTCCACGCTGCCAATCATCTTTTTCCGGTCATAGTATAGCGACACGGCAAGGGCCAGGATAATAAGCAACAGCAACATCGATGAAAAGAGCAGCTGTTTCAAAAACAGCCAGGCTCCTACCAGCGACAACAGCACGATGGCGCCTATTTTCAAGAAAAATATATGACGGGCTTGCAGTTTCATGCTTTGAATATCTTGTTTGTCGTGTTATTCTTCATTGACTTAACTTTCGCATGGAACTGTTTTATCGCTCTGAAAGCATATACAGTAAAAAACATGCGAAAGTTCAATTTATTATCATTAGACTATTCCTCGCCATGGCCTTGTCCAATTTGGCTTAACGGAATAGTTCGTTTTCGCTTTGCATCTTCTCTATTTTCCGGTACAATGAGAACCTGGAGATACCCAACAGGTCGGCCGCTTGGTTCAAGTTGCCATTCGTTTGGCTAAGTGCTTTCTCGATGGCCGCCTGCTCTAACTCTTTCAAGTTCAGGTTTTCCTGCTTCACCTTTCGTGAAACCGGCTTTAGCAGAAAATCGTCGCTCGAAAGGGTGTAACCCGACGATAAGATCACGGCACGTTCCAGGGCGTGTTGCAGTTCGCGCACGTTGCCGGGCCAGTGGTAGCTGTTGAGTTTTCGCATGGCCGAGGATGAGATGCCGCGAATATCCTTTTTGTATTTTTTCGTGAAACGCTCCAGAAAGTGGTGCGCGAGCAGTTCGATGTCGCCGCCACGTTCACGAAGTGGTGGGATATGCAGCTCGATGGTGTTGATGCGATACAGCAAATCCTGCCGGAACTCCCCCGTGGCTACCATCTCGTGTATATCGGCGTTGGTCGCGCACAGCAAGCGCACGTTGATATGGATGGGCGTGGTTCCGCCCAAACGGGTTACTTGTTGCTTTTCGATGGCCGTGAGCAGTTTCATCTGCATGGCGGGCGTTAGGTTTCCAATCTCGTCTAAGAAAAGCGTACCTCCCGACGCGATTTCAAACCTACCGCTCTTCTCTTTTTTGGCATCGGTAAACGCCCCCTTTTCATACCCGTAAAGTTCACTTTCGAACAGTGATTCGGGGATGGTTCCCAGGTCGATGTGCACGAAAGGTTTATCGGCCCGCGAGGAGGTGTGATACAGCAGGTGGGCGACCAGATCTTTCCCCGTGCCGTTCTCGCCCAATATCAAGATATTGGCATCAGTGTCTTTCAGCTTGTCGATGGTCTCAAAAAGGGCGAGCATTGGTACACTCTCCCCGATGATTTCGGGGAAGGACTGGTGGCTTTGCAATGCCGCCACCTGCTTTTTTAGTCGTGACACCTCCGTGCGGCTGCGGCGCAACTGCACGGCAGATGCCACCGTGGCCAACAGCTTGTCCTTGGCCCAAGGCTTGGGGATAAAATCAGTGGCACCCGCTTTAATGGCTTGCACCGCTTTCTCCGTGTCGGAATAGGCGGTAATGAAGATCACCACGGCATCGGGATCGATCTCTTTTATCTTTTTCAACCATAGAAAACCCTCCTGCCCGCTATCGGCATCTTGCGTGAAGTTCATATCCAGCAAGATTACGTCCGGCTCGAACGTCTCCATGAAATGAGGCACCCGTTCGGGCTGGGTAGTAACCTTCACCTTCTCCACGTGCGGTTTCAGCAGCAGGTTGAGGGCGAAGAGAATATCCTCGTTATCGTCGATGATCAGTATTTTTCCTTGTTTTTGCATATTGCGATCTATATATCCACTTCACTCCAAGGCACCACTTGCGCCACGCTTCGCTCCTGGCGCTCGTCGCCTCCATAGACCAACGTCTTGGTCAGCTTCACCTTCGTTTCAAGGGCGGCGTAATAATTCAAACCCTTAAACAGATCGGGCATAACGGTTCGCGTGGCTTTTATCTCCACGATTTCGGTTTCACGCGGCTTCTCGATAAGCAAATCCACTTCATTGCCGTGAGAGTCACGCCAAAACCACAAGTCTGTTTGCCTCTCATTTTTATGGTATCTCTTTTTCACGTACTCCGAAATGACCATATTTTCGAATAATGCCCCCTTTATGGCTTGGTTATCCATTTGAGACACATCGTTTATCCTAAGCAAATGGCATAACAATCCCGTGTCGTGAAAATAGAGCTTCGGTGACTTTGTAACACGTTTGCTGAAGTTTCTGTAATAGGGTTGCAACAAGAAAATCACGTAACTGTTTTCTAAAGCGGATAGCCACGATTTAACCGTTGGAGATGATATACCGCACTCCTTTGCCAAACTGCTCATATTCAGGATTTGTCCAGCCCTGGTGGCGCATAACGCTAAAAACTTTCGAAACAAACTCATGTCTTGAATAGCAAGCAACTCACTTACATCTCGCTGAATATAAGTCTCAATGTAATTGGGGTAGAAATCCGCTGGTTTAATGTCACGGTCGTAGATTGCCGGGTAAAATCCTTTAAGCAAATGTGCTGTATAGTCATTTTGAAGCCATCCGGCACTTTTTAATTCCTGGAAATCGAACGGGAACAATCTGAAAATGGCAACCCTACCCGCCAGACTTTGGGTGATGCTTTGCATCAGGTGAAAGTTTTGCGAACCCGAAAAAATAAACTGCCCCATTATCCCGCTGTCATCTACAATAGATTGCACGTATGAAAACAGGTGTGGCACTCGTTGCACCTCATCGAAAATAACCTGCTTATCGTATTGTTTCAAAAAGCTGCGGGGATCATTTTCC
>JGI24710J26742_10001188_pt1 | contig 24108 bp, 25 predicted proteins | sample BioPla2DNA2_FD_26742 | JGI IMG/M metagenome (IMG submission 26742) | reverse complement strand
GTCTGAATACAATTCTTTAATTACTGGTACCATTGCATATGCATAGCCTGCAGCTTGCATCTTTTCATAGTTCCAACACCATTGTAGTGCCCAGTTGTGTCTTGAAAACGCTTTTTTCAAAGTCTTTTCTGATAATTTTACTTGTCTTTCAGTCATTATTCGACACCTCCTCTTACAAAGAAACTAGCAGCAGCTAAACCTACTAATGCTAATGCTACTGTTCCCATTCCTGCATATGCATATAATACAAATCCGATAATGAAGAATGGCCAGTATTTCTTTAAGTCCATGTAGGTTAATAGTAACGCGAATCCTACTGCTGGAAGTGCTCCACCTACAACAGCTAAACCTTTTTGGATCCATACAACGCGGTTAGCGAAGTTTGTTAATACTACTACGTTTTCAATCAATAGCATTCCCAAGAATACTGGAACTGCTCTTGATAAAAGCCAAGGTAATGTTCCTAATAATGTCATAAGTTCAAATTTAGGAATGTTGTTTTGAGCCAACGCTGCTTCTCCTAGGTGCTGGAAGACAGTTGTTGTTGAACGTCCTAAAATGTCCATCTGAGTCATTAATAATGAGATACCCTGTGCAACTACGATACCTGCATCCATGCTTCCTGATTTTGCTCCTACTACTGTTCCAAAAATTGATCCAGTAATGAAGTCAGGAATTGTTGCACCACCGTATGTGTAGAAGCCTAAACTGTTAATTAACATAACAGAACCTACCTTTAGACCCATATCCATATTATTTACACATAATCCTGAAATGATTCCTGTGATAATTGGAGTACGGACGCCTAAGCCTGATAGGTCAAGAACCATAGCTACACCTGACCATAGTCCTAATATAAGTCCTAAAAATAAATTGCTCATATAGTTTTATGAACCTCCTTAAACTAATCTTAAATCAAAAAAAAGGTCATTTCAAGTGCTTTCACATCAATTAACCACAATTGAACTACTGAAAATGTAACCGTTTTCATTTTACCCTTATTATTTGTCAAATATCTATTTAATGATATATAATGTTTTCAGTACAAAGAAGTGAGGAATTTTTATGCAACTAAAACTATATAAAAAATCAACAATAATTTTATTTTTTGTTATTATAGCCACTTTGCTTAGCACAATAATATTAATCTCTACTAGAAGCAAATGGGGAAACAATTCATTAGCTATATTGATTGGTTATTTTGTAGCTGTTTCTGGATTAAATATGGCTTTTGCTTACTACGATACTATGACTGACAAAAGAATTATTAAAAAGATGGTTACTTCAGGTCAGATAGCACTAGCTTATATTAAAGAAGGAAGGTTTGTTCGTTTTATTAGAGATGCAAAACTCAATAAATATGTATTGTGGGAAATGGACATCACTTTATATGATCAAAATATGCAAGCTCATAAAACAACGATGATTGAAAAATTTAACATTTCTCAAACTTCTATCCCTTCAGGTCATTGTTATGTCACTTATAATCCTGAAAAACCAGAAGATATTCTATTGGTTCCAAATGTTCTTATTTCTTCAATTGGAGCTTATCAACCATTAGCAATGCAGTACGAAAGAGTTGTTAAGCCTAAATATTTAAATAGCTTCTATCGTTATGGCAATTGTTTACAGACTTATGAACAATCAATTAAAGAACAAAAGGAAATGGAAGAACAAAAAAACTGATTTAAAAATAGATTTAAAACTTTTAACTACTTAAAAAGAAACGATTACATTAGCCAATCGTTTCTTTCATTTTTATTAAAAATTATTTTTTAGAAACAGCCAAACCTTCAGCTATCTTTTTATAAATAAATTCAATCAGCTTTGTTTGCTGCGTTTGTTTTTCTATTGCAGAATTAGGGATAACAAATGTTTTGCTTCCACCATAAAATATAACTAGAATGTTTTTTAATGGAATTATCCTTTCAATATCATTATATTTAACAACTTTTCCATCAACTATAATGCTATCATCTCTAAAGTCAACTGTTACTTCTTCAAATTTTGTGATATTCATTTTCCTAACAAAATTAATATTAATACTACGGAACAAAAAAGCTTTCCATATTTTATCACTTAAAAAGAAAAACCAAATCAAAGCAAAACTTACTCCAAGTACGACATAAAGCAAATTCCCGTATAATTTGAAAAAAGTAAAAGAAAAAAGCAAAAGCAAAGGAATAATAACCCTTAGCCACCAACCTATATTTCTATTCTTTTTTGAGTTAGAGATAACAAAGCGTAAATATTCTAAATAATCTTCTTCTTTTAATTTAAAAACAATTTTCATAAAGTACACCTTTAAAAAGAGGGGGGTATTAACCCCTAACCTCTTTGTTATAATCGATAAAACGTTTCGTAATTAAATGCGGTCTTGTTATTGCTGTACCGATACAAATCATATCTGCACCAGCATCAATCAAATCCTTAACATCTTTTAATTCCCACACAGATCCTTCTGCATTAACCGGTAATTTACAGTGTTTTTTAATTTGTTTTACCAGTTCAATATCTGGACCATTTAAAGGCTTAAACAAACCTGATAGTGTAGTAGCTAAAATATCTACCATTCCAGTCTGCTCTGCAAAGATACAATCTTCTAATGTAGCGCAGTCTGCCATAATAGCAATATCTGGATATTTTTCTTTGATTGATTTCAATAAATCGTATAACTCTTCTTTTCCACGGCAATCACGAATTGTACAATCGATAGCTACTATATCACAACCAGCATCAATAACTGCAGAAGCAGCTTCTAAAGTTGGTGTGATAATAATGTAATTGTCATCCTCGTGGCTAGGATCTATTACTTTATTCAACCCTACTATTGGAAAATCACCTAATTCACGAATTGCTCGAATATCTTGTGGCCAACATGAACGAATAGCTTCAGCACCACCCATTAGCGCACATTCAGCCATTGCTTTCATATAGTGTGCACCATATAATGGTGTATCTTCATAAGCTTGACAAGAAATGATTAACTTTCCAATTAGTTTCTTAACTACCTCTTTCATTTAATTTTAAGGTGCTAAGAATCCTGTGAAGTAACCAATTACAGCAACAATTAAGTATAAGAAGATAACTTTCATTGCGCTCCAATTCTTCTTAGCCATTAACCAATAAGTAATCATTGCGGTTACAAATACTGGTAATTTTGGCCATACACTATTAAGCAGAGCGTTTAAATCAACTAAAGTAACACCATCTCTTACGAATTTGAAGCCAACATTTACATTTGCGTAAGCACATGCAATACAACCAACTACAGTTAAACCTACAGTGTTTAACGCGTTAATAATGTCATCTTTTAAGTCGTTTCCTAAAATTAATTCAGCAGCATTAGCACCTAATTCACAGCCCTTCTTAAATAAGAACCATGTAACAGGAATCATAACGCCAAGGAATACAACCATATAGAAAATAGCGCCAACTGGAGAACCATCTTGTGTTAGTCCACAAGCAATTGCTAGTAAAATAGGAATGAATGTTCCTGGCAATAAAGCATCACCAATACCAGCAAATGGTCCCATTAATGCAGATTTAATAGCTGTGATTAATTCATCAGGTACATCTACACCAGCTGCTTTTTCAGCTTCCATACCAAGTATGATACCAGGAATGATACATCCTAAGAAAGGTTCAGTATTGAAGAATGGAAGATGTCTAGCCATTAATTCTTGTTGTTTTTCTTTATCACCTGGATATAAGTCTTCACGTAATAATCCAAACATTCTGACTAGAGCAGGAGCTTGCATTGTTTCTGGTTGATACAACGCTAAGTTGAAACACATCCAGTTGATGTAAGCATTTTTCATCATCTTATTTGTTAATTTTGTATTAGCCATTATGCTGCTCCTCCTTTCTTAGAAGCTCTTCCAATTTGGAACTGAAGTAAAGCAATTACTAGTGCAAATACTAATACTGTAATCATATCAGCACCTAAAGCACCAACTAGGGCAAAGCCAAATGTGAAATAAATTAAATCTGTTGGTTTCTTTACCATCAGTTTTAATAGGATAGCAAATCCAACTAAACACATTGGATTTCCAAAAATTGTCATGATGTCAATTAACCATTGTGGTGAATTGGTAACAATCCATTCAATACCACTTTGTCCATAATAAACACAAACGAAAGTAGGAATAAAACGGAATAAAAACTTAACACCATTCCCCCAAATAGGAACCCACACTGCTTCTTCAAGTTTTCCTTCAGCAACCAATTTCTTTTGGATGTTTACAGGAATCATTGTCATAGCAAAGTTTGGAGTTGCCATTACGTTTGCTACTGTAGCAACAACTAATGATAATGAAACAGTAGCTGCAGCATCCATATTAGCTGCAATACCTAATGGTAAAGCAACATATGTAGCCAAGTTCATGTCTGGTGTAATAGATCCACCAGGAGTAATCAATCCAATGAATATCAATTGGATATAAAGACCAAGTTCCATTGCTTTAGGGACATTACCTAAAATGAGACCAATAAATAAAGCGGATACCAATGGACGGCCAATACAATACCAACCAACTAATCCCCCTCCTAAAAATGGAGTGTGAATGAAGGTCAAGTATCCTAACAATGCAATTAAAATTGCTTGAATTAAAGAAATTTGCATTCTAAACTATCTCTCCTTTCTATTAGTTATGCAAGTTTGTTTTTTACATCCTTCCAATCTAGACGAGGCATGTCTGGAACAACTTGGAAATAAACTTCGACTCCGCGTTCTTCGACAAGTTCTTTAATAACTTCTATTTCTTCATCAGAAACATAAGTGCCATTCATAATGGTTTTACAACCAGGCCTCATTTGGCATGGTCCAACCATTACTACTTTTGGTAAATCAGGCACATTGTCAAACAAATACTTTGCGGTAGTTGGGAAACGGAATACAACCATTGTAGAAACATTGTCAACTACTGCTGCTTTAATGTGTTCAATGCTTTCTTCATGTGTATACACATTAATTGTCATTCCAGGCATTGCAGCTTTTTCAAATACCATCTTTAAAATAGAGTTGCTAGCTGTCATGTCATCAACTACAATTATGCGTGTTAATTTGAAGTGTTGAACCAAGCGAACCATACATTGACCATGAATTAAACGGTCGTCGTTTCTAATTAGTGAAATCAAATTCATCTCTCCTTTCATGCAATAGTAACTTCACAAAACCTTATTCTTTCATTTCATTAGCCACATTTTTGAAATGATTATTGCCTGTTAAATTATTCATAATACATTTATCTGCTTGCATATATTCTACATCTTATTTTATTGTTTGTAAACGATTCCAAATAAATATTTCTATCAATATTTCACAAATTATAACCACCATTTTATCTTTAAACTTCAATACTTTTTGCCATATATTTTTAACATTTTATTTAACAACTATTAATAAAAGTGAAACATTTAATATGCTTCACTTTTAACTTATTCTTTGATTAAATTATAACTTAAACAATTTCCCGCCTATATAGACTGCTTTAGTTTCAAAGTCTTGATCAAAAACAGCAATATCAGCTTTATAGCCTTCTTTAATCAAACCTCTATCATTGATGCCCAGCATGGTTAATGGATTAATAGTTGCACCATTTACCGCTGTAACAAAATCAATTTTGGCTTCTTTAATAGCGTAATTTAATATTTTATTTTGCTTATTACAGCTTCCTGCTAACTTGCCATTTTCTAATCTTCCCACACCATCTTCACCAACAATAGTTGTTCTATTTTTATCCGCAAAATGATAAACACCTGGTTTTAAACCCTTAATATTTACTGCATCAGTAACTAATATTAGTTTATCTTTTCCTTTAACTTTAGCTAAAATGTTGGCTACATACTTATTAACATGAATACCATCACCAATAAGTTCAGCATAACAGTTATCAAAGTACAATGCAGCGCCTACTGTTCCTGGTTCTCGATGATGTAAACCTTTCATTCCATTAAAGGTATGAGTAAAGGATATTGCGCCATGATTAATAGCTTCTTGACAAGTTTTAAAGTCAGCTCCAGTATGACCAATAGAAACTTTCATCCCTTTAGAGACACAATAATCAATTACTGAATAATCCCCTTTTAACATTTCTGGAGCTAACATCACATGAATCAAATTACCATTACAGGCTTCATTAAACTCATCAATAACTTCGATTGTTGGAATAATCATAAAGTCTGGATTTTGAGCCCCTCGATAAACATCGTCGCAAATAAATGGTCCCTCTTCAGATACACCTAAAATATTAGTTCCAAATACTGGATTATCGATAAATTCACCAATGTTTTTTAAAGCTTTAAGCAGTCCTTCCTTAGGGAAAGCTGAAATAGCAGCCAAAGTAGAAGTTACCCCTTCACTAGGTAAATATTTTACCCAACTTGTTAGCCATTCTCTAGTTGCTTGATTGTTTTCGCAACCATTATAACCATGATTATGAATATCAACTAGTCCTGGCAAAATCATTAAATCTTCATAATCTTTATCAACTTTAAACAAATCATAAGGATAGACACCCTTAATAATGTCATCCTTGATTTCTATCTGTAAGGGTTGAAGTTTTTCTTGATAGTAAACTTTAGTACTTTGGATAATCATAAATTACCTACTATAGATGTTTTACTCTACCTAAAAAATGTCTGTAAACAGCTTCATTATCAAAGCCATCAACATTTTGAGATTGGAATACATATGGACGTTTGCCATGAGATACAACAATCTTCATTGCTTCAGTAACTGCAATATTTAATAAAAACATTGTCACAATTGAACTACCTGGACCAGTTTTGATTCCACCAATATCCATAGTCGCATCACCAGATGGAACACAGTTGTCAATAATTAAATCAGCATATTCATAAAGTTTTTTGCCGCTAGGATGTCGGCTTGTAGATGCTTTAGATTGTGCTAAGTTAGTTACCGCTACAGTGAACACTCCTTCTTTTTTAGCTCTAGCAGCCATTTCAATTGGCATTGCGTTTCTTCCAGAGTTAGAAGTGATAATCATCATATCACCTGGCATAATCATGTAAGCATCATAAATAATATCTGCTAAGCCACAGGTTTTTTCAATAGCTCCACTTCTTCTAGCACCAAATGAAGTTAATGTATCTGGATCTAACATGGCATTAACATTACCTAATCCACCAGCTCTAGCAAATAATTCAATACCTAACATATGAGAATGACCTGTTCCAAAGGTATGGATGATTTTATCATTTTCAATGTTTTCAGCAATCTTTTCGGCAAATTTCTTTAATACTTCCTTATTAACTTCTTCAGCATGTTTACATAATTCAATAATCTTTTCACTATACTCAAAATTCATTATATTCTTCCTCCATAATACTTTCTAATTTTTTGATTTCTTTCTTCATCTTCTGTCAAAATTGGTAATTCAACTTTTTCTTCTTTTAATAACTCAACTATTCTAGCTGCCATTGTTTGAGCAACCACGTTATTACAAATAGAAGAAACTGAAGTTACCTTTTCTGGTCCATTTGTTGGTAGCAGTGCATCACCATGAGGTCCACAGTTATCAATAACTACATCACCAAACATATAAAGTTTCTTACCACTTGGATGTCTAGAATCTTCAACAGTAGTATGTTTCATACTAGTAATAACACATACCTTGTGACCGTTTTCTTTAGCTAAAGCAGCCACATCAATAACTACTCCATTAATACCAGAGTTGGAAATAACAATAAACACATCATTTTCTCTAATATCATATAGGTTATAGAGTCTACCAGCCATGTTTGGTCTTCTTTCAAAGATATTTACTTTATCAGTGAATTCTTCAATAGATACTCCGCCACGATAAACAAAATCAGCAGTATCCATAATATGAATTGGAACAAGTGATCCAAGTCGATTAGAAATATCAATTCCCAAACCAACTGAATGCCCTGAACCAAAAACATGAATAACACCATTATTCATAATAGCTTTTACCATCATCTTAGCAGCTGCTTCAATATTATCGTTTTGACTTTCATATAATTCATCAATCAATTTGATGATTTCATCTTTATAAGTTTTAGCTACAACCATTATCTTATCCTCCTGCCATATGGATCAGTTAAAGCATTGTTATGCACATCTGCTCCTTTTATATTTGCACTAAATAAAACAGGTGCTTTACCCTCTTTTTCAATAAAATAACGATACGTTTCAGCTGTCAACATTTGAGCAATAACATTAGCTACAGTCGAACTAGTTTGACCAATTTTTACACCATTTAAATTTAGTGCTACATCTGGTTCTGGCGAACACATATCAAGCCAAATATCAGCGTAATCTAGTAATGTTCCACCACAAGCATCATAACTTGCTTTATTAACAACTGCGACTAATTTTTGATTGTTAGCTTTTACTCTTTTAGCTAATTCAAGAACTAATGGATCGTTTCCTTTTGTTGACACTAAAACATACATATCCCTATCATCAAGTTCATATAAACCCATTAATGCATCAGCTGTTTTAGCTACATTTTCTGGCAAATAGATACTTCCACTTTCAACATCAGCCACTTTTACTCCACCTCTTAAGGTTAAATCTTTAATCTTAATAGCATGAAATGGAGCAATGCCTCCAGCACGATAATTTAGTTCATTGACAAACTCTTCATCATGGTCAATGCCAAACAATTGCACAACACCATTATTGGACATACACTTGCCAAACATGTTGCTGATCTCCACGATTTTTTCATGTTGCGTATCATAAGCTTTTTCAATTTGTTGCTTTAATACTTCAACATATTTCTTTTTAATTTCCATATTATTTGACTTTTATCCTCCTATATTTATTATAAGTACTTTATTAATATTTTCAATGAAAGAAAACTAAAAAGTTGTTATAATTGAATAAGTGAGGGATAAATTATGAAATCATATTATGTTGAACTTTATCAAAAAGGAAAAGTCAGAATTGCCCAAGAAGAAGTTTGTACTGAAGATTTACAAGATAATGAAGCTATCATTCAAACTGATTTCAGTATGATTTCCGCTGGCACTGAGCTTTCAAGAGTTTTTGAAATTAAAAAAGGGTTTTCTTATCCAATAAGGCCTGGTTATTGTGCTGTTGGAACAGTGTTAAAAAAGGGAGCAGGATTAAAAGATATCGAAGTTGATGACAAAGTTTTTTTTAATGCACCTCATAGCTCTGTTGTTAGATGGAAACACAATGATGTTACCCAAGGGCCACAAATCTATAAATTAGATAAAGAGATAAACCCAAAACATGCCACGATTATTAACCTAGCACTAGTAGCTATTAGTGGAGTTAATAGCAGTGAAGTAAAACTGCAAGATAATGTGGCTGTTTTTGGTTTAGGTAATATCGGAATACTCGCAGCTTTGATGTATCAAAAATTAGGAGCTAATGTTATTGCTCTTGATCCAGTTGAAAATAGATGTCAATTGGCTAAAAAAATGGGTCTAAAAAACGTTGTCTGTAAAAGTGGAGAAGAACAAATTGCTGAGATTATGAGATTAACAAACAATAAAGGTGTGGAAATAGCTGTTGATGTTACTGGTGTTAGTCCAGCTATTATAAACGCCATTAACTGCACTAGACAGTATGGTCAAGTTGTCTTACTTGGCTCTCCTCGACAGTCTTTTGAAACAGATATTACCCCTGTTTTTAGTCGCATGCATATGAAAAACTTAAAAGTAATTGGAGCCTTCAATCAACTGGCACCAGTTAAAGAAGTGGAAGGTTCATTTAACAGTGTGACTAAAAACTATCAAGCTGTTTGTAATTTAATTAAAAATGGTGATATTGAGGTAGAAAAAATGATTAGTCACACTATCTTACCTGAAGAAGTTGAAACAGCATATCATGGTTTGATGTATGATAAAGAAAACTATAATTGTGTAATTTTAGACTGGGAAAAATATCAGTCAGATAAATAAGGAGGAAATTTATGATTAATATTGGTATTGTAGGAAGCGGATTTATTGTCCCAATATTTATTGAAGCTGTTAACAATGTTGGTGGTTATCACATTAGAGGCATTATGGCTAGAAAAGAAGAAGTTTTAAGCCAGTTAAAAGAAAAGCATTCTATCGACTACTACACTTTGGATTATAAAGAATTATTCAATGATCCTAAAATTGATGCTATCTATTTAGGAGTCCCTAATTCAGATCATTATTTTTATGCTAAAGAAGCGCTACTAGCAAACAAACATGTTATTGTTGAAAAACCTTTCTGTCATAAATATAAACATGCTAAAGAGATTGTTGAACTAGCAAAAGAAAAAAATCTAATTGTCTATGAAGCTATCACCAATCAATCTTTGCCAAACTATCAAAAGATTAAAGAGTTACTACCAAAAATTGGAGATATTAAACTGCTTGATTTAAATTTCTCTCAATACTCTTCTCGTTACGATAAATTTAAAAGTGGTATTACTTTACCAGCTTTTGACTTTAAAAAAGCAGGTGGCGCTTTGATGGACTTAGGTGTTTATAATATCCATTTTGTTATTGGCCTATTTGGCAGACCTAAAAAAGTCCATTATTTCGCTAATATTGAAAAAGGTGTTGATACTTCAGGAGTTCTAATTATGTCTTATCCTACTTTTGAAGCGGTTTGTATTTCAGCTAAAGACTGCAAATCTCCTCTTCATGTTTTAATTCAAGGAGATAAAGCTTATATCCAATCAACTGAATCAAGCAGTCAATTAGATACAGTTATCTACAAACCTAATAAAGAAGATGGTGTTGAATATAAACTAAATACCGAAGATGGCTATTTCTATGAGTTTGATGAGTTTAAACGTATATTCAACAATAAGGATTTAGAAACAGCTCAAAAACTAAATGCTCACACCCTAGTGGTTAATGAAGTCTTAGAGGAAGCACTAGCTACTGCTGGAATTATATTTGAAGATTAAAAATAATTAGATTTGAAAACTACCTCTTGAAAGGTAGTTTTTATTTACAACATATAAAAAACTGAAGACTTATAAGTATTACAATTCTATCAGTTTCTTTATTTATTAGTTTTTATTCTTTAATCCCATTGAAATATCTAGAGTACTATTTTTAAACTTCCCACTTTTTCTGATTCTAGCATTTTTAAAAATTGGATACTTTTTCAATTCACTATACTCAAATTCTGGTCCAAAAGTAAATGTTAATTTATCAAACATTTCACTTATATCTAATTTTAAATAATCAAATTCTTCATCAAGTTTATTTTTTATAACTATTCTAAATTCCTTTTCATATAACCAGTGATAACTTTTAACAAACATATTATCTTTATTAAAAGATTTGTTCCAATCAATAACTTTATAAGATTTATTATTTAACTTATAATAACCATCTCTATACCTGTAATATATCCAACCTGCTTTTATTTCATAATCATCCTTACTAAGCAACACATCATTTGGGGTATATATTTTACAATTATTAATGATTTGTTTAATTAAAAAACTTGTAAATTTTATTCTTACCCCATTACCAGAAATTCCTGAATACATATACCACATAGGTATGCTTTCAGAATCAGAATTGCTAAAGCAAAATAGATGATAAAACTTTTTTTGTTTATCCAACTGTGGATCTAAAACAAATTCCTTTCTATCATTCATATTAGAAACATTTCTTATCCAGATTTGCTTACTTTCAAATATTTTACTGAAAGTCTCTAATTTAGTGTAGTAATAAAAACCTCTTTCTCCTAGCACTGCCCTAGAAGCGTTTGGTTTTAATTTTTCAAGTGACTTCTTTACATCATTTAATTCAAGAAATTCTTTTTGGGTTAATTTAATACAATTTATATTTGTCATACTATTACCACAAGTAACATTCCATAATTAAACTAATCTTTTTAACATTTTTTCTAATTGCTTTGCTTCAAAGCCATTATATTCTCCGTTATCATGATAAGTTTTTTTACTGCTCATATGGATTTGTTTAATCCCAGTCAAATCTAAGATTTCCCTGACATTTTCTACTCTAACTCCTCCACCGGGCAAGATTTCAATTTTATCACCATATTTTTCATGTAACTCTTTTAATAGTTGACACCCTTGCATAATATCATATCCTGAATGTCCATCAGTAAGAACTCTATCAACTTTTGCTTCAATTAACACTTCAATTGCTTGATAAGGATCTTTAGTCATATCAAAAGCTTTATGGAAAATAGCTTCTTTTCCATAAGACTTGATTAATTTAACTATTTTTTCAGTTCTTTCTTTATCAACTGTATTATCTTCATTTAAAAATCCAAAAACAATTCCATCAGCACCGTTTTCTAATAAGATTTTTGCATCTTCCAACATAATCTCATAAGCTGTTTCACTATAATTAAATCCTGCTGTTCTAGTTCTAGTCATACAGACAATAGCTGCATCAGTAACTTGTTTTGCTTTTTTTAATGTCGCAATAGTAGGAGTTAATCCCCCTAATTCCATAGCGCTATTTAATTCTATTCTATCAATTGGAAACTTGGTTGCACCAATCACATCATCAATATTTCCACAACAAATTTCAACCTTAATCTTGTTTACCACAATTTTACCTCCCTTTAACTACTTTCTATTGTATAATAGTTTCATGATTAAAGGAATTATTTTTGATTACGACAAGACATTATACTCTCACGAGTTAAAGTTTGTGCCTAATTTGACTTTAAAAACTTTAAGAAAATTAAAGGACAATGGTATCAAACTTGCCTTATGCACTTCTAGAGAGCAATTTGAACTAACAGATTTAGATGAAGAAATTGTAGAAATGATGGATTTAATTGTTGCTGGTAATGGTTCAACTATCATTAAAGATGGACAAATCATTGAAAAAAACATTATGCCTGATTCTGCAACAAAAACTATTATCAAGTATTTAGATGATAATAATCTTGCCTATCATTATACTGATGAAGAAGGAAATGTTCACTTTGTTAATCGCTTTAAAGAAGGCTTATTGAAAAATTTTTATCATGGTAATTTATCAGAGTTTGTTTTTAAAGACTTTAGTGATGAACTGTTATTAAATATTCTAGTTTACTTTCCATCTGAAAGACAACTCAAAGAAATAAACTCACTAACAACAGAAGTATCTTCAACTCAGTTATTCTGTGGTCCTCAACTAACCAAAAAAGGCATTGATAAAGGCTATGGAGCAAGACTGTTTATGGAAATGTTTAATCTTACTAAAGAGGAAACTATCTCTGTTGGTGATGCTTTATCTGATATACCAATGTTTAAAGAAACAGCTATTTCAATTTCTACCCTTGATGCCAGTGAAACAGTTAAGCTCGCTAGTACTCATATCATGCCACTGACAATTGAAGAAGGTGGTCTTAATAGAATACTTATTCAACTAGGCATCATAGAAAAAGAACCATATGATATCAAAATCTTTTTCTTAGATATTGATAATACTCTTTATGATCACTCAATTAGACAAGTACGAGAATCTACTTTAGATGCTTTAAAACAATTAAAAGCCAAAGGTTATAAACTATTCTTAAATACTGGCAGATCATTTGATGAAGTACAGTCAGTTCCTCAGGAAGTACGTGATATGGTAGATGGTATGGTTTGTTCAAATGGAGCAAACTATATTCTCAATGGCAAACACTATTTTAAACCCATTGATATTGAAGCATCTAAACCATTAACTGACTTTTTCAAAAAACACGATATGTATTTCCGTTATGTCACAATTGACAACAAAACATACTATAGTAAATATCATGAAAGATTAGAAAAACTTAAAGTTTATTACCAAATGGAATTGCCAATTAAAGAATACGAAGATGAACAGCTGATTCAGTTTATCTTTCACTCAAGTGATGAATCATTAGAAGAAGAAATATCGTATTTAGCTAGAAACTTACAAAGAACAAGAATTTCCAGTGGTAATGAAGTAGCACGAAAAGGCGTTACTAAAGCTTCAACAATGCTAAAAATAGTTGAACTTCTTGGTTTAAAACCAAAAAACATCTGTGCCGTTGGTGATAGTAACAATGATACTGAAATGTTAAAAGCCGCTAGACTTTCAATTGCGATGGGTAATGGATGTTTAAACTGTAAAAAAGCAGCAACCTTCATTTGCCCAGATATCAAAGAAGATGGTTTTGCTAGAGCTTTGAGACATTTCAAACTCATTGATTAGATTTAATATTTACAAACAAAACAAAAAGTTGATATTTTAAATTATCAACTTTTTTCTTATTTCCTTGACTTTTTGAACATTGTTCAGTATATTGTAATTGAACATTGTTCAAGGAGGCTATGCTTATGAACGAAAATATAAATGTTAAAGATAAAATAATAAAAACAACCATTGATTTAATTGAAAAATCAAATGGTTTTGTTGAAAACATCACAATAAGAAAAATTGCCGAGATTTCGAATGTCTCAGTTGGACTAATTAATTACCATTTTGGTTCAAAAGAAAAGCTAATAGAAATTTGTGTACAAAAAATCATTTCTAATGTAATGAGTGTTTTTCCTAATATTGAGGGTTCAAATGAGTATTTAAAAAACGCAAATAAAGATATCGCAAATTTTTCTATTAATGTTTTCAAGTTCTTATTAAACAATCCAGAAATTTCTAAAATTTCAATGTTAAGTGATTTATCGACTCCTAGTATTGATAGTAATTCTTCTATTTCATATCGAGCTATTTACAAAGCATTAAATGATGTTGATTCAAATAAAACCAAAAAAATTAAAGCATTCATCTTTCTATCAACATTACAGTCTGCCTTTTTAAATAAAGATATCAGCAACGATTTGTTAGGCATTAATTTTAATAATGAAGAAGATTATAACTTCTTTTTTATGAATGTAGCTAAATTATTAAATATCTAATTAATTGGAGCATTAATATTATGAATAATACAAAAAGAAATAAGAAAAAAGGAATTATGAAATGGATATTAAATGGTGTTTTAATACTATTTGCTCTATACCTTATGTTTCAAGGTGTTTTTTGCCTTATAGGGTTAAATAAAGCTAACAAAAAACTGCAATCATATAATGTTAAAACTGCAAACTTATCTTATGGTGATATGACTTATATTGATGAAGGAAAGGGTGAAGTTATATTATCCATCCATGGTATTTTTGGCGGATATGATCAGGCTTATGAAACTGTTAAAAGTTGGGAAAGTGTCTATCGCTTGATTGCTCCTTCACGTTTTGGATATTTAAGTTCTGATATCAAAGGTGATGGAACACCTAAACAGCAAGCCCAAGCTTATATTGAATTATTAGATTTGTTAGGTATAGAAAAGGTATTTGTGATTGCTACTTCTGCTGGAGGAACCCCAGCCATTCGTTTGGCATTAGATTATCCAGAAAGAGTAAAAGGATTAATCCTATATTGTTCAGCAATGCCTACAAATGAAAAGCCTACAGAATTTTTAGAATATCAAGCACCACCAGAACCATTATTAACTGACTATGGAATGTATTTAATTAGTCCTTTAATGCCAATAATGATGGGAATGCCAATTTCTACTGTCCAAGATATCCAACCTATAGCAAAAAGAAAACAAGGTGTTGTTTTAGATGGTAAATTTACTAATCCAGACATGGAAAGAAACTTTGATGATTATCCAATTGAAAATCTATCAATGCCCATCTTAATACTTCATGCAGAAGATGATAATGTTGCCAGTTATGAAAAAGTTCAAGCAGCACAACATCGCTTTAATAATTTAACTTTGGTAATTTTTCCTACAGGCGGACACATGATGATTGGTCATGGTGAGGAAATTAAAAAAGCTGTTGAAAACTTTATATCTAACAACAAGTAATTACATAGAAGAACCCTTAAAAGTTTTAACCAAATCCGCTCTTATGGGTTCTTTTTATCTCTCAATTAATTAAACATTCAAACTATAAAACAAACCAATAAAAATAAATGTTCAATTTATTTTTTCTTAATAAATATATCCAACAGTGGCACCAACAAAGCTGCTACAAAACCTCCAGAAAAACCATTGTTATAAAGATTCATACCACCATGTAAACCTAATAAATTACCTACTAAAGAACCATGTAAAAAGCCTGCTAATATTCCTGCTGGTATACCATAACAACCTGCAATAGGAGCAAGTGTTGTTGAAAATAGTGCATTAATCATACATACAGTATCCGACATCGAACGACCTGCAAGTAAATACGCAAAAACAACTCCAATTATTATAGGTAAAGTATTAAACAAATGCTTAGATAAAGCAGAAAACCCAACCACAGTTAATATTGCTCCTACCACTAATCCATTTAATGGAGCCTTAAAAACTAATGCTAAAGTTGTCATGCTTATTCCCATAACTCCCATATTTANAATTGCTAAATCAAAACCCTCACTAACAACAAAATCAGTTNNAGGCTCACCNGAATATTTTANAATCTTGACATAATCTTTAATTGCTTTCTTTCCACTTAAACACCCTACTACAATCATAGAAAAGAAATATATATAAATGAATATCACAACTCTAATATCTGATTTAGTAGTAAGTTGTCTAACTATAGAGTGATNATAACCTATTAACCTAAACAAAGACATAAATATAACACCNATAACTCCTGAAGTAAAACCAGCATTATAAATNTTAAAACCCTTATGAAAACTANCAAAACTACTTTCTAATATCGGAAATATAAAACCTATAATTAAACCTATAAAATTAGCTAAAATAATAGCTATAACAGGTTGTAAATTCATACCAAAAGTAACCTGACTAACTAAAGGAGCTAGTGATGTAGCAAAATTAGCAGTAGCCACATATTTAGAAAAACTATCCTTTTTAAATTTGCTATAAAGATAAACTCCTAAAATAATACTTGTAATATTGTAAAGATTTTTGCCAAATAGTGAAAAGCCACTAACGATAAAAAATGATGCTATTAAAAGACCATTTATTTCAGCCTTATTAATCCATGCAATATAAATTACTAACAGTGTAATTATTCCGCTATTTATAAATGCAGTTCCAATACTACTAATGGCAAAATAATCAGTAAATAAAAAACACTTTGAAATAACTAAAGTCCACAATTGTTTAATTGATTCTAAAGGGGAATCCATAAAAAAACTAGCAAGAATCATCAAAATTGAATATAAAAACAACATCTTATATTTAGTTTCTTGATTATTAAACTTCTTTTTAGACTTTGCCATAGTTTAGTATCCTCCATCATTTTTCTTTCTACTAATATAAATTTCAAAATTTATTTATTTTAAAACATAAATTAGCCATTTAATATATTTAAATTTATGAACCAATTATTTAATTTTAAATCATAAAAATTAATTTATATATACTATACAATCGAGAAACAAAACTTATTCATGATACAAAACTCACATTTTCAAATTTAATTACTGGAAAAATCATACACCCAAGTAGCATTATTTAGATACTCGTTGCCTTCAGCAATAATAATCTTTTCTGCTTCTTTCTCTGTACCAGAATAATAAATAGTTTTTAAGGAGCAACATTGTTTGAAAACATCCTTCTCTATACTTATGATGTTTTTTGATATTTTAATGCTTGTCAGTGAGTTACAATAAGCGAAAGAAGAACCACCTATTTTTGTTATACTGCTTGGAATACTGGCACTAACAAGTGCTTCACAACCATAAAAAGCTGAATCGCCAATACTTGTTACACCTTCTGGAATATCAACGTTTTTTAAAGATATACAGTGAGCAAAAACTGAGCCACCTATATGTTTGATACTATTTGGTATTTTAATATTTGTCAGTGAGTTACAATAAGCAAAAGCAAAATCATCTATTTTTGTTATACTATCTGGTATATACACATTTTTCAGTGAGCCACAACAAGTGAAAGCAGACTTGCTTACACACTTCATACTACCTGATACTAAAATAGTTTCCAATGAATTGCATCCTTCAAAAGCATATTTGGCAACACTTACAACGCTTGAAGGTATTTCAAATTTTACTTGTTTTTTTCCTGCTGGATAACAAATTAATTTGGTCTTTTTTTTATTATAAAGAATTCCATCATCACTTGTGTATTTTATATTTGAATTATCAACCTCTATTTTTTCTAAAGATTTATTACCACTAAAAGCTGAATCACCAATACTTGTTATGCTACTTGGAATACTAGCACTAACAAGTGCTTCACAACCATAAAAAGCGAAATCACCAATACTTGTTACATTTTCTGGAATATATATCTTACATAATGATGTACACCAAGAAAACGAAGAATTGCCAATACTTATTACGCTTTCTGGAATCGTAACATTATTTAATGATTCACATTTAAAAAATGTAAATGCATTAATTATAGATAACCCTTCAGGTATTGCATAATCTTCGATTTCTATATTTATGCCAGCATTATAACCTTCTATATAATCAAAACAATTGTCTTTTTCCATTTCTTTCACACAATCAGGTATAGATTCGTATTCTTTAATACATCTTGGAAAAGTTAGTTTAAACCTATGAGATAGTCTGGCGCAATATTCAGTTATTGTTTTTCTAGCCATGTATGGTACACCCATAGTAGGAAATACGTAGTTATAACCTAAAGTTGAACTGTCTAAAGAGGCACAAGAAAAATATTTAATGCCAACAATCGCATCATCATATTTTAAACGCACCCACTGAATAAAGAGTTGAGGAATTATATATTCAGCTGAATATTTGGAATCTTTTTCATAGCGTATGTATGAACAAGTTGATATAAGAGGATACCATTTAATATATTTTTTCATTTCGGTAATAGATTGAGTCATTTCGTTTATTGCTTTGTCAGGTTTTATTGAAACATCGAATATTATAAATTCACTATTATCAAATACTGGACAATCAATTTCTGATCCAAATCCTTCATCAAAAGGACTAATACGTTCATCAGTATCCAATTTGAATTTCGCCACATAAAGACTATCATTTTTTGGATCTTTATCCAGCTCCTTAACACATAAATCAACTGATGTTCCAAGATAAAGACTAGGAAATCCTGGTATACTATATCTCTGAGTTGACATTTTTCCACGCATATTAAATGGAACATGAAAAACCCTTTTACGACTTATCTCTTTATTATTTATTTCAACAACACGATATAGTATGTCTTTGCCAATATCTTTCTTATCTATTATTAATTGATCTTTTTTTAGTATTTTCATTACACCTTTAAAACTATTATACGATTTTCCTGTATATCCCCTAAAACTGAAGTCTAATGTTGCACATATGCCATGACAGATTTTTTTTACTTCATTACATAAATCTACATCACTGCAATTGTTCTCTATATCTTCACGATACTTTTTTAGATGTTTATACAGAGTCACATAAAAATCTTCTCCATCCCAACAAATAGGCAATTGGTAGATATCTTTTGAAAAAATATTTTTAAACTTTGTTGCATCCATTGTTATCCTCCTTATAATTTTATCAGTCACTTTAACATATAAAATTTTATTTAATAATCTGATTTCTCAACGTAAAAGATTGTTTGCTAATTTAAATATTTTTGTAAAAAAATACAAATAAATGTGGTCTTTAATTAATCACTCATAAGTTGAATATACATAAATAGTTATACTTGTATCTTCATTCTATACTAATTCTATTATACATTCTCTTCTTTATATTATAAAAAGTTAAAGATTATTATATTATGCATTTAGAAATTAAAAATCACACATTTGGTGTGATTAATTACTGGTTCTGGCAGGGGTGGCAGGAATTGAACCCGCGTCCACGGTTTTGGAGACCGTTGTACTACCATTGTACGACACCCCTATTTGCGCTTACTTATGATAGCATACTAAATTGTTTCAAGCAAGATGAAATGCTATAATATTTTGGTGAGGTAGTACTATGAAAAAGTTATTAAAATTCATTAAAAACTTTAATGACCAGCGTGATTGGAATCAGTTTCACACTCCAAATAATTTAGCTAAATCAATTGTTTTAGAAGCTAATGAGCTGTTAGAATTTTTTCAGTTTAATACTGAAATTGAAAACAAAGAAAAAGTTCAAGAAGAGTTAGCTGATGTTTTAGCTTATTGTTTTGATATGTGTATCCAACTGGATTTAGATCCCATTGAAATTGTTTATAAAAAATATGAGAAAAACGCTAAAAAGTATCCTGTAGAAAAAGTTAAAGGTTCTTCGAAAAAATATACTGAATATTAAAAAAATAACCAGTTGTGTGACTGGTTATCTATTTATTACAGCTGGTTGATTCATCTCAAATGGTTCACCATGTAACTCAAATGTGATATATCCTTCAGAATTATATCCTCTCATTATAAATGGATATTGTGCCCATGATGGATCAAAACCTTTATAGTAAAAACACTGCTTTTCAAAGATTAATTCATAGGTTATTTTATTTTCTTCATCTTTGATGAAAGTAACATCAATAGTTCTTGTGTTTTCATCCTGAGTAGCTCCAAACAAGTAACAAGTTTGAGAAGAATCAGAAGTTATAGTATAAGAAATCGTTTCACACTTCATGTACACTGAACTGGTTGACTCACAAAAGAAATTGGCGATAAAGTCTGGTTTTGAAGAATCAAGAGTGCCAAAATGTAAATCTGCACCAACTCCATTTTTACTTTTAGTAAAATATAGTAATGTGTTTTTATCAATTTTCACCTTATATACTAAAGCATAATATCTGGCATCATCTGCTCTTTCTATTTCATCTAAAATTCCTTTTGGATAAGGATATAAATAGTGATAAGCAAAAACCATTACTCCTATATAACTTACAATAAACAGTACAATAATAATTACTGATTTAATCAAAAACTTTTTCATACGAATTCCTCCGTCTTTTTAAATTATAATCTTTTTATCAGTTTATTACAACTTTATAAAATCTATAGTATAATAATATTCACATTGTTAGAAAAGGAGGAACTGATTATGGTAATTCCAAAACAATTTGAAGGTCTACAAGACCTTGAAGCAATGCTGCTAACTAGTATTTTAGGAACTTTTGTCGCTTTAAGTGAAGATTTAATTTCTTTTAGACAAGCAGAAAGTTACTGGCTTAGTGATTTAACAGCTGATTTATTTGAAGAAATGAATCTATCTGAGGAAATCGTAAATATCTTACATGAAGGTATCAGGTTAAAAGAACTAATTGAATTTGGCAATATTTATTATGATGCTATTGATAAATTAATACATGACTGTAAGTCTTTAATTGCCAACTATTACACTGAATATCAACAAGAAGAAGAATCAACATTTTCTTCACTTTTGAATTAGAAAGGACTATCTATGAAGAAACAAGATGTTATTCAATATAAAGAAAGTATTATCGAACAATTAAGTACATTATGCAGTTACAAAAGCATTTATACCCCTAATGAAGAAGGAACACCTTTTGGTGTTGAAAATAAAAAATGCTTAGAAAAAGCTTTAGAAATTGCTGAAAGTTACGGTTTTAAAACTGTTAATGTTGATGACTACTGTGGTTATGTAGAAATGGGACAAGGTGAAGAAATCATTGGTATTTTAGCTCACTTAGATGTGGTTCCAGTAAGTGATAGCTGGAATACTGATCCTTTTACTTTAACCTTAATAGACGACAAATACTATGCAAGAGGTACTTCTGATGATAAGGGTGCAGTAGTAGCTTCTTTAGCTGCTATGCGCGCTTTAAAACCGTTAGAACACACTTTTACTAAAAGAGTTAGATTAATCTTAGGTTGTAATGAAGAAACTGGTTCAAGATGTGTCAAACACTATGTTAAAAAATATGGCCATGTCAATTACGGTTTTACTCCAGATGGTGATTTCCCATTAGTGTTTGGCGAAAAAGGAATGGTTGGTGGTTTATTAAAGCTAAAAAGTGACAAGATTTTAGATATTAAAGGTGGCACTGTTAGAAATACTGTTTGTGCAACAGTGGAAATCACTTTAAAAGATAATTGTTTTAATCTAGAAAAACTTGATAAATTTTTCAAAGAAAATAACATTATTTATTCATTAAATGGAAATACATTAATCGTTAATGGTATTGCAGCTCATGCTTCAATTCCTCAAAAGGGAGTAAATGCTATTTCTTACGCTTTAGAAGGTTTGTATTATGCTGATATCAACGATAATGCTGTTGACAGTTACCATCAATTAATTGGTCTTGGTTATAATGGAGAAGGTTTAAAAATCGATTTTGAGGATGAATATGGCAAATTAACATTCAATGTTGGAGTTTGCTATAAAGAAAATGATTATTTATGTTTTACTATTGATATTCGCTTCCCTGTAACTTTGAAAAAAGAATTAATCATTAATACAATTAAAGAAAATGATAAAGGATTGATTTATGGCTTAGATGGTATCGAACCACTATTCTATAGTCCTAATTTACCAATGATTAAAGCCTTACACAAAGCTTATGTTGATGTAACTAATGATACTGTCAATCAACCAAAGGTCATTGGTGGAGGTACCTATGCCAAATCAATGAATAATATTGTTGCTTTTGGCTGCGATGATTTAAAGCACAATTATCATATTCATGATGATAATGAATTTGTTACCTGGGACTCACTACAAACTCAAGTTGCTTGTTATTATCATGCAATCTTAAATTTAATGAAAATTTAATTGTAATGCTCTGCTTATTGTAGAGCATTTTTTATAAATTATCTATGCTATAATGATTATGTTACTTCAGGGACAGGTGCAAATCCTTACCGCTGGTTATACCCCAGGCGCCTTAATTGGCTGAAATGGTGCAATTCCATTGGCGACAGTAATAGTCTGGATGAAAGAAGGAATGATGATGAATAAAAAAACAAAATATTTAGTAACTGTTTCTTTGGCATCGGCTCTAGCAATGATACTATTGCTATTTAGAGTATCTTTGCCTTTTTTACCGCCTTTCTATAAGTTAGACTTTTCAGAAAGCGTTGTACTATTAGCGGGATATTTATTAGATGCTAAGGCAACGATAATTATCCAACTTTTAAAAAATATTCTTAAAATAGTAATATCATCTTCAAACACAGCATTTGTAGGTGATTTAGCTAACTTTATAATGGGCGTTTCTTTTGTTTTTCCAGCTGTGGCTATCTACAAAAGGAAAGAAACTAAAACTTCAATGCTTTTAGGATTAGTGGTTGGAGTTATTAGTTTAACAATTACCAGTTGTTTAGTTAACTATTATATTATGTTACCAGCTTACGGGGTTATGTTTAATATGCCTATTGATGCTATTGTGGCAATTGGTAATAAATTAAATAGTAATATAACTAATCTGTTTACCTTTGTGATGTTTGCTACTGCTCCGTTTAATATAATAAAAGGAACTAGTAGCGCTGTAATTGCAGCATTAATTTGGAAAAATATCAAAGTGTTAACAAAGAAATAAAAATGGGATTTCAAACCCCATTTTTTAATATTTCAATATATCCTCAATTTCTGGATAACACTTTGGAATAATAAGTTTCTTTCTTTTATTTTCACTTTTTTGAAACGAACAGATATAACTATCTTCTTTAGTAGACTCTACCTTTAAATCATATAAAATCTCTATTGGTCCATTTATTTTATTTATTACAGTATTTCTACAAATCTCTCCATCCTTTAAAAAATACTGATAATTTTTAGCGCCAAAGAAAGGTGATAATTTAAATATCCAAACCAGATAAGCAATAATCAGTCCATAGATTACAGCAAGTAGTAACAAAGAGTCATCTTTTAAAATTGGAATTAACAAAACGATAACTACTACCATTAGTGCCATAAGACCCAAAAAACTTAGTAACAATAAAGCTGCCTTATTGGCTTTATTGCTTTTAGCATATTGTTTATCATAACTATAAACTTTAATGTTTTCCCCTTCAGCATCTTCAGCTATTTCAGTTGCTGGATTAAAAGTAATTTCTTCTTCAAAATCATTATTTAACTTTTTACCAGCTATAGTTCCACTAACTAAACTAAACATAATTACAGCTTCAAAAATGATGTCAANAATAATGTTNCTTTCAAAACCATAGGTCAAAAAGAAAATAGCAAACACTAAAATATCAACCCCAAATAATATCGTAGAAACAAGCATCCATTTCCATTCTTTATTTGAAAGAAGATAAGAAATTA
>JGI24710J26742_10001186_pt1 | contig 24115 bp, 24 predicted proteins | sample BioPla2DNA2_FD_26742 | JGI IMG/M metagenome (IMG submission 26742) | reverse complement strand
AGATTTATAACATCTTCACTCACCTTACTTATGGGGCTTAGATGAGTTTTTCTTTCATCCCCTGTTTTAGGCAGCTCCTCTGATTCCAGACTCTGCTGCGAATTTGCATTAATTATTTCAAGGTATGTAAACTTGTCACATGCAGCAATAAAAGGATTAGGGGTTTTCCTCTCACCTATACCAAGAACCTTCATTCCGGATTCCCTTAGACGAATAACCAGCCTGGTAAAGTCACTGTCACTTGATACAATACAGAAACCTTCTACCTTTTCGTTATATAAAATATCCATAGCGTCTATTATCATCGCTGAATCCGATGAGTTTTTGCCTGTAGTATAGCTGTATTGTTGTATAGGAGTTATTGCGTTTTCCAAAAGTACATTTTTCCAACCTGTCAGATTTGGTTTGGTCCAATCCCCATAAATACGCTTAATTGTAGGCGTACCATATTTTGCAATCTCCTCTAAAATACCTTTAACATTACTGTAAGGAACATTCTCCGCATCTATTAGTACGGCAAATCTGAGTTCAGAATTATCTTTCATAATAAGCCTTTCATATAATTAGTAAATCTATATTTATTAATTATACACTATTACAACAAACTTTATAACGCTAAACTTTGCTTTTATGTTCATTCTTCTTTAGGCCACTGGTACTCCGGGATATTAATATAAATATCCTCCATACGATGAAAACTATCTTTGATTATAGTATCCTGCATATTATCTATAGTAACGGCTATTGGTTGAATCATTAAATATGGGACATCATACTTTCCATCATTTATTGTATCAGAGACATTAAGCTCTTCTCCTTTTGCCATTTTTATAGCGGTTTCAGCAGCAGCTTTTGCTATTTTATCTATTGGTTTATATACAGTCATTAGTTGCGTACCCTCAACAACACGCTGACATGCCGAAAGATCTGCATCATGCCCGACAACAGCAACTTTTCCAGCCAGCCTTTTTTCTGAAAGTGCTTCTATTGCCGCAGCTGCAAGAGCATCATTCCCGGCAATAATTCCATTAATCTCTATCCCCTTTTCAAGCGTTTCTTCTACACATTGAAAGCCATATTCCCGGGCCCAATCCTGTGCCCATGTCTCGGCCACAACCCTTATATTCCCTCTCCTTATATAGCTGTTCAAAATATTCATATGACCTTTATATAACATGGTACTATTATAATCAGTAGGTGACCCTTTCAGAATTACGTAATTACCGGTTGGAACCTCTCTTGCAAGTTCAAGAGCCATTAACTCTCCGACTCTTACATTATCAAATGAAATATAGAGGTCAACGTTGGCATTTCGTATAAGCCTGTCATAGCAAATTACCTTTATTCCAGCTCTTTTTGCCATATTGACCATTTCTATACCCTTCTCGGCATCATTGGGTATAATAATAAGTATATCAATCCCCTGCTCAATAAGATAACCCGTCTGTCTAATCTGTTCTTCGCTGTCATTGTATGCATTGAGGATAATCACCTCTGCTCCAAGCTCCCGTGCTCTGGCAACAAGTATATCTCTGTCCCGCTGCCACCGCTCTTCCTGAAGAGTTCCCATTGAGAACCCTATTTTTATGTCATCATCTTTTTTCTGGCCTTCTGGTGTATTTAGCTGAACATCTGCATCCTGGCAGCCAGTAGTAAACATGATAACCATGCCCACAACTAATAAGAAGACTGTTGAAGCTCTTATAAGACGCATTTTATCCCTCCTTTCATGATTACATACAACTAATCAACTTCTCTGTTCAGACGGACTATAACCTGTTACTTTCTTAAAAATCCTGCTGAAATAGTTGGGATCATTGTATCCAATCATGAAACAAACCTCTTTAATACTGTGGTTTTTATCTTTTAGCAGCTCAATGGCTTTATTTATCCGTACCTGCGTCAAGTAGTCAATAAAATTCTCTCCTGTTTCCTGCTTAAAAAATCGGCTAAAATATTGGGGACTAAGATTTACTGCCTTAGATACATCTTCAAGACTAATCTCTTCATTGTAATGTTTGTCAATATATTCCTTTGCAGCTGTTGCAAGGTAATGACACCGGCTAGTCTTTGCATTTTTTATACCTCCGGTAATTTCTTCAATTCTTCTGATACACCACCTCTTTATAATCTGCTTGTCATTAATACTAAGGTATTCTCGAAGATAATCATTATTTTGAAGTATTTCATTACCTTCAATCTGATAATCGTTTGCCAGCCTATGTAGCATCACTATCAATTCCAGCAGTCTTCCTTTGATGATTTCAGTAGAATTTTTGCTGTTCTCACAGAGCTCATCGTAGATTTGAATAAATATTGCAATAGATTCTTTGGTATCACCAGATGAAGCACTCTCCAACAACATTTTTATACGCTTTTCAACGAAGTCGGTATCGGGTATTTGTTCCTCTGGTATATCATCAATATGTATTATTTCTCTGTCATTGGCATATTTGAGAGCCCTGAGGGATTCTGAAAATGATATAAGCAAATTTTCATTATCGCTCTTGGTACTTCCTATTCCAACACGTATACCAGTTTTGAGTTTCTGGGAAAGTTTGCCCAATATGGACTCCGTTGTTTGAACAGTTTCAAGCCTCACCTGGTAATCATCTCCTGAAACAGAAACCGGCACATATACAATAATCCGATTTAACATTGCCGGCCCCACCACACTATTTAATTCATTTTTAATTACATCCCTCATCTTATGGTAAAAATTTTGACTTAATACGCTTGAGCCTATTACATTCCCGTTTTCTCCTCCTTCTCCTATTTCAAAGGTAATGATAAAACCCTTTTCTTCGTTTATTTCCAGTATTCTCTTATAATTTTTAATTTGCTCATTATAATCTTCATTTAGCAAAATTGCATAGATTAATCCATGTTCAAGTATAGGTAAAACCTGTTCATATTTTTCTTTTAGATCCAGTTCCCGTTTCCTTTTAGCCTTGGCCTCCTCATGGTTTATTGCTGCCTGACGTATTATTTCCACCATTCTGCTGCGATTCACCGGCTTTAACAGATATTCTGTAACCCCGAGATTAACAGCCTCCTTAGCATATTCAAACTGTTCACAGGCCGATACTATAATAATCTGAGCATTTGGAAGAATCCCCTTGATTTCCTTAATAGCATCAATCCCATTTATGCCAGGCATTTTAATATCCATTAGAATAATATCGGGTTTGGTAGCTTCAGCCTTCTCTATTGCTTCTCTTCCCGAATGGGCTATGCATTCCACCTTTATATCTTTAAAGTTTTTTTCGATTATATACTTAATAGATTCTATGACAATGCTTTCATCATCCACAACCATTATCTTCAGCATGGTAACACTCCTTTTCTATCACCGTTTTATTCTCCGGGATTTTAATCGACACTGTGGTACCTCCCGGCTGCCTGCTTGTTATGGCAACCATATCCTGTGTATTAAAAAAATTATTAAGACGCTTGATTACATTTTTTGTACCAATTCCTGTTGTGTGTCCGGTTGATACATCCCTGTCGGATATATCTTCTTCGGCATCAGACAATATTTGTCTGATTTTTTCGGGTTGCATACCCACACCGTTGTCCTCAATTTCAATCACTATATCACCATTCTCTCTTTTCGCCCGTAATATAATGGTTCCTCCCGATTCCAAGCTACTAATGCCATGAATAAAAGCATTTTCAATAAGTGGCTGCAATATCATACATGGCATTTGAACCTCCGTCACACTTTCATCCACTTCCTGGTGGTATATAATCCTGTCGGTATAACGTACCTTAAGAAGGGTAATATAGTTGTTTATATTCTCTATTTCATTTCTGAGTGTAACCGGAGTGTCCAGACTTCTCAGATTATACCGGAACAAATCAGAAAAGCACTGTATAAAATGATAGGTTCTGTCGGCATCCTCAAACATTGCCAGCTGCGCACCCGCATTTAAAGTGTTAAATATAAAGTGCGGATTTATCTGTGATTGAAGGGCCTGAAGCTCTGCCTCTCTAAGGTGATTTTTCATAAGAAGGTACTGCATTTCCTGTTCCTTATACTTTGCTTCTAATTCCGCAGCCTCCTTTATAGCCTTCATTTGCTGTTTTATACTCTCGGCCATTCGATTAAATGCTTTTGCCATAATACCAATTTCATCATCGCTATGAACTGTGACCTGCTGAATCTCCAGATTTCCTTTTGATATTTGATTTGCGGCATTTGACAGACTAATAATGGGCTCTGTTATTTTGAAGGTCATTCTTATTATAAAAATGAAATTGAACACAATTATACCAATAATAATAAACAAGTTTAGGGCCTGAATAAGATTAACCCGACCTGATATCATGGTATAATCTTTTGTATTTTCATCAAATTGATCCAATGTCAACTTATTAATATTGATATTAATGTATTCAAAAATCTCGCTGGCATCGGTATAGTGGCTTATATAACCCTCTATATCCCTCCCTCTCTTAGAATTGACAGCAGCATCAGTAGAATCAAGGTATGTTATAATCATATTACCAATATCCTTAAGCAACAGTCCACTGTCTGCCTCAACATGCCTTTTGCTAATGGTTTCAGCTGTCATGCGAAGCTCGCTGGAATACTTGTAATAGTCTCTGAGGCTGTCTGAATGGTTCGTAGACAGAAAACTCTCAAGGACACCGTGTATATTTGTTACGTTGTTACTTATATCACTTAAATATTTATTATTTAAAAAAATAGCATCCATTCCTGTTGCCAGCATCTTGGCGTTATTATATGTAAATAATAAACCTACACCCATGATCAGGGTAGTAATTATTGAATAAGATATAAGCTTTTTGCGTATCCGGTTATTGGGAAAAAAATCAAGTATCTTTTTCAATCTCTATCACTCTCCTTTGGTTTTTCCTTGAGAGTGGTCTTGTATTTTTCAAGATTACTTGATGTTATCACTTTTGCCCCTGTGTCAACATATGAAGAAGTCATTTGCCTTTTCTTATACTCCAGAAGTGAACGGATGCTTTCATATCCCATCTCATAGGGATTTGCCGCAACAGTTCCGTATATTACTCCTTTTTCTATATATCGGAGTATTTCAGGTGCATCGCCATATCCAATTATGGTTACTTCCCCCACCTTATTAAGGTCTACAATGATTTGAGCTGCACTTATGGTGTCCTTGACAGTGGTGCAAATTATGGTATCCACATCGGGATGATTGTAAAGTATCTGTCGGGTAACCTCTTCAGCGCTAAAGAGACCGGTACCGGATGACTGTATGGTTTTTATGCTTGCCAGCGGCGCATCTTTAAGGGCATCCTTGAAACCTGCTACTCTAAGACTTTGAGGTACATTTTCACTTGTTCCATTAAAACTTTTAATGATAATACCGATGTTCGCTTCTTCCCCTGTTGATTCAAGAACAAGTTTGCCAGCCTCACTGCCCAAATTGTATGTATTGGTGCCCACAAAGCCCTTCCTTTTGCTGTCCTTTGCATCAGCTTCGATGGTAATTACCGGTATGCCGGCATCTGTTGCTTCATCTATAAGGGGAGTAAAAACCTCCTCATCCAAAACGTGCGTTACAATGCCGTCCACTCTGGATGCTACCGCCATCTTAAAATATTTAACCTGCTCATCAATATTTGTGAATCTGGGCCCATTAAACTCAACCGCAACATTGGAATCTTTAGCTGCATCAAAGCATCCTTCTTTAACAGTTTGCCAATACGAATCATCTGTATTCTGAGCAATTACTATAAAGTGATAGTCAATTTTACTGGTGCTTTCCTTAAGAAGACTGTTTGCTTCAAGAAGGTTAAGCTGAAAATAGTCTATGGAATACCCTATTAGAAAAATAAAAATGATAAACAACAGGACTACTCCAAGTACCATGACTTTTTTCATACGCAACCTCGCACGATTATTGCCACCTTGGTGATTGCCTATTTGTGCCTGTGCTATAAGTGGTGTTTGTATTAATTATAGCATATGAAATTAAAGATGAGTAAAAAATGCTTATTTTTGTATCGACTGGTAGTCATTAACCAGATAATACCTGGGTGATTCATCCTCTTCAATATCCGGAAATCTTCCGACTTTCTCATAGAACCGATTATCTGTATAATCATCATTACACTCTGAAACCTCTCCTACCAGAACGGAGCCTTTGCCGGGTTCCCCCCAGAAAGAATGATATTGTCCGGGATATAATGTGATACTTTCACCCGGTTCCAGTCTTACCGTGGAGCCGGCCGGTACCTGATACTCCCTTCCATCGCTGTATACTGTAACAGGTATATCAGCCAGATTTTCATCACTAGTAGATTCGTATAGTTTTACTATCAGATTCCCGCCGCCGCGGTTAATAATATCCTCTGTCTTTTTCCAGTGAAAATGAAGAGGCGTAATTTGTTTCTCTTTTACTATCATTATTTTTTCGGCATAGGTCTTTTTATATTTTTCCATATTCAAATTGCCATTTCTTATGGTGAAAAGAAAAAGACCCTTTTCCAGGAAGTCACCGCTCCCAAAGTCTGTAATATCCCACCCCAGATGATTATCACGTATTTCATCGTATTCTTTCCCTTTGGAAGCCCATATATCAGGAGTCCAATAAGCGAAAGGCGGAAGTATAAACTGATGCTGTCTGAAAAAAGCTATACCTTCTTCAATAATTCTGTTAATTTCAGAACGTTTCATTTTTCATTACCTCACTAATTTATTCATCGTTACATACCTGCATCTCCGGTCATTTTTTTATCAGGTATCTGTGTTTTTACTGTTGTTTAGCCAGCTTTATACTTCTCAAACAATTCGATTATTCCTTTGACACTTTTTATACCCGAAACCGAATCTATTTCAGACAGACTGCTGGCTGCTGCGGCACATGCAATCTTCAGTGATTCCTCAACGGCTAATTCTTTATATATGGAATAAAGCATACCTGCACAGAAGGCATCTCCTGCTCCAACACTACTTTTTATATATCCTTCAGGTAATTTCAATGACGGAACATAAGTAAAATTCATATCAGAGTCCATTGCCCAGCCACCTTGTGGTGCGTGGATTACAACAAGCTCCTTTACACCTAATACCAATATCTTTTCACATATTTTTTTGATGAGATTTGCATCAAGTTTTCCATCTGGACTGTAAGGGCTGATATTGGTTGTTTTTCCAGCCTCGATTTCGTTAATGATAACATAATTGCAGTGTTTCAGACTTGCCTGGACTATTTCTGAATACCTGTCATTTTCTGTACTAACCATGTCAAGAGAAGTCTTTATGCCTTTTGTCTGGATCTTTGCCAAAGCCCTGGCCATTACTGTTCCATATTCTTTATCTTCCCTGTCAAAGGGTTCCATTAGCAAAGCATATCCCATATGAAAAATATCAGTGTTGATGGAATCGAAGTCAAGGTTCTCATATGAAAAGCAGCGGTTTGCACCTCTTGCATGGAAAAAAGTGCGTTCCCCTGTGGATTCTTCAGTCATGCAATCAGTAAAAGCAGTTAACTCGCCATCAAAGATTTTTATTCCACGGGTATTAATACCGTTTTCTTTTAGCAGCTTTAATACAAATTGACCATTTTCATCGTTGCCTATCCCTCCATAAGCGTATAGAGGAATTGTGCCACATATCTTTGCCAGACCTATAAGGGTATTCGTCACACATCCGCCTGCTCCTCTGGAACTGGCCAGGATGTTGCTAAGCATTCCTTTTTTTACATATTGGTCTATGATTTTATAGTAATCTACCGTTATAGTCCCGGCAATTCCAATACCTCGTCTCAGGACATTTCACTCCTTTGATGTATTATCTGGATGTTTTGATTTTGTTTTTACCAAGAGAGCTAACGCTGTAATTGTCGAAATAGCAATAATTGTTGTTATTATTATGATTTTTTTCTTACTCATAGCTACTCTCCAGTTAATTACTAATGATAGATGTGTGCCGTAATTGACAGTGATGTTCTTTCCCTTAGCCTCAGTTTACCTAAAATAATACTCAAAAGCAATATTTATTAGGATTACTTTGTTATTACTGCTTATATTTTCTTTAACTTTATACTGCAACGCAGGGTTCAGCAAAGAATAATCCAACCTGAAAAGATAATATTATTAACTACACTCCTTATGCTATAGAGATATAATAGGAGTATTAAAGTTCATTTTTTAGTTTAGCTGTTGCTATACAGTTCTCAACATCCGAAACCGATGGCATTGCCGGAATTGCTCCTTTTTTCATGGTAGCCAAAGAGCCGGCGGCATTAGAAAACTTTATCATGGATTCCAGCTCATCTTTATCCAGTAATTCAATTGACTTTTCTGAGTTAAGAATTTTATACAACATGGCTCCCAAAAAAGCATCACCAGCACCGGTGGTATCTATTGTGTTTACATCATAGGTAGCCAGTTTTCCAGTTGTATTTCCGTATCTGTAGAAACAGCCTTCTGGACCAAGTGTTACTAAAATAAGTTTGGTCCCATATTTATCCTGAATATATCCTGAGCCTTTTCCCAGACTTTTCTCTCCTGTTATAAACTCCAGCTCTTCACCCGATACTTTTAGAATATCAGTATAGGCCAACCCTGTTTCCATTAACGTTTTTGCTTCCTTCAGGTTATCCCATAGAGGAGGCCTTAAGTTAGGATCAAAAGAAATGAGCTTTTTATATTTCTTTGCTGTCTTTATAGCATATAAAGTAGCATCTCTGGAAGGTCCCTTTGTCATGGAAACAGTTCCAAAGTGGAATATCCTGCAGTTCTTTATTAATTCCCGATCTATTTCATCCTCACAAAGCAGCATATCTGCACCGGGTTTTCTATAAAAACTGAAACTCCTGTCTCCGCTGCTGTCCAGATGTACAAACGCAAGGGTGGTATTGGCCTGGTCAGTAATGACAATTCCCTGCGTATCTACCCCTATATCCTTCATGGTTGACAGAAGGAAACTGCCAAATTGATCATTGCCTACTTTACTGATTAAAGCTGTCTTTTTACCCATCTTAGAAAGAATAGCCAGTACATTTCCGGGGGCCCCGCCGGGATTTCTTTCAAATAATGCGGTGCCTTCAGGCGTTACTCCCCCTGGAGCAAAATCAATCAGTAATTCACCTATCGCAACAACATCAAACATATTAGCATCACCATTCCATACTCTATAGTATTAAAATTTTACTTTTCCTTTTTGAAAAGTTCCTCCATCTGAGATTTGGTCTCTACCGACAAGGCCTCTCCCAGATAATTTCGGTCTACTGTCTGTTTTTGTTGGTATGCTTGCATCACTTTTATAAGAGAGTTTTCTATTTCAGCCTTGAGTTCGCTGGCCGACATAACTGCACACCCTGCTCCCCGGATTATAATCTGCTGCAAATTATCCGATGTAGCAACAGTTATATTATATTTTTTCTGATTATCATGTGCAAATCTTTCAATATACTGGTCTGCTGTTTGCGCCTCCCTGGTATATACCAAATGAATATTCTCATAATCAAGAAATTCTTCCTGATGTCTCTCAACCCGGTAGGCATCAAATACCGCAATAATACGATTTTTCCGGATACCCTGATACTTGCACAGGATATCAAGTAGTTTTGACCTGGCAGTATCCATATTGTCCCGAGCCAATTCTTTTAGTTCAGGCCATGCAAAAATAATATTATAGGCATCAACAAGCAGATATTCTTCTTTTTTCTCCATTGGCTGTGCGCTTTTATAGGTTGATGATTTGTGAAAACTTTCTGCTGTCGTTCTTCGTTTTTGCCAAGTATTCTTTTTCCCCTGATTTGCATAATAGGTCTGATTAAGAATGCGGTCAACCTCCTCGGCATCAAGCCATGGTTCCATCGGCTTACTTTGCTGGTTTGCGAATGCCTCCTCCAGATTTTCGTCTTTATTTTTTAAATAACTTTCAACGTGCATATAGTCTTTTACTTCATCCCAGTTTACAGAAAAACCTGAACCATTAGCACAAAATATTGAAGACGTAGGGTTGTCCACATCTCTTTCTGAATCATAGCCAATCTCTTTAATAACTTCATCTGCATTATGGCATGGTTCATACCCTTTAAGGCTGCAAAAAAGCCTGCCTTGACCTTTGGTGTAGGCTGTAAGTTCTTTTTGATAATTTCTCATGGTAACAACCGGAGCACTTCCTGTCAGCACCGCTGTGCCGTTTTCTATATGCAAAATCTGGCAGTTTCCGTGCATTTTCTCTATGTCGGTCATGGCACGTCCTACTATAGTCTCAGGCAATTCTATCTGGAATGAATAAAACGGCTCCAATAATATAGATTCTGCCTCTTTTAACCCTTGTCGAACTGCACGGTAAGTTGCTTCCCGAAAGTCTCCGCCTTCTGTATGTTTATTATGAGCCCTGCCCGATACCAGAGTTATTTTAATATCAGTAATTGCTGAACCGGTTAGAACTCCCTTATGAACCTTTTCTTTCAGATGGGATAAAACAAGGTTTTTCCAGCTTTTTGCCAATACATCGTCACTGCAGTCTACCGCAAACTCAAGCCCGCTTCCCCGTTCCTTTGGTTCCAATAGCAGATGAACTTCAGCATAATGTCCCAGAGGTTCGAAGTGCCCGACACCTTCTACGATACTTCCAATAGTCTCTTTATAAACAATGCTGCCTGAATCAAATGTCACTTCAACGCCAAACCGGCTAAGTATAAGACTTTGTAAAATTTCAATCTGCACTTCACCCATAATCTGTGCCCGGATTTCCTGTAGCTGTTCATCCCACACAATACGAAGCTCAGGATCTTCCTCCTCCAGCATTCTCAGCTTAGGCATCATCATTCGTGGGTCAACGCCTTCCGGAAGTTTAATCTGATATGTCAGCACAGGCTCTAAAATCAGCTCCCCAGAAGTTTTCTCCTCTCCTAACCCTTCTCCCGGTTTTGTTAGACTCAGCCCTGTTACAGCACAAACAGTGCCTGCTTCAGCCTCACTCAGCGCCACAAATTTCTTACCGGAATAAATACGTATCTGATTAACTTTTTCTTCATATTCCCTGTAATTTACAGCATCTCTTACTTTAAGCCTTCCTCCGGTGATTTTCATATGAGTAAGACGGTTTCCTTGTTCATCTCTGCTTATCTTAAATATTTTTGCTGCAAATTTTTTCGGATAGGTAGGAGAAGAGGTGTATTTAACTAAACCTTGCATAAAATCATCTATGCCTTTTATCTTTAAAGCTGATCCGAAAAAACAGGGAAATACTTTTCGTGCTTTTATTGCCTCTTTTATTTTCTTAACACTAATACGATTAGATTCTAAATAAGCTTCCATCAATCCTTCGTCGCACATTGCAAGCTGATCGTAAAACTTATCTGTATCTGCTTGTCCAAAATCAATACACCCGTCACCCAGATGTTTCTTCAATTCCTCCATTAATTGAATTTGATCTGTACTCTCTTGATCCATTTTATTAATAAAAATGAATACCGGAATATTGTATGATGAAAGCAAATGCCATAAGGTTCTGGTATGGCCCTGAATACCATCCGACCCACTTATCACTAATATGGCATAATCCAGTACCTGGAGCGTCCTTTCCATCTCACTTGAAAAATCTGCATGGCCGGGAGTATCCAATAGAGTAATTTGTTTATCTCCAATTTCAAACACTGCCTGCTTGGAGAAAATAGTAATCCCTCTTGCTCTTTCAAGTTCAAAGGTGTCAAGGTATGCATCCTTGTTGTCCACACGGCCTAATTGGCGTAACTTGCCGCTCAAGTATAGTAAACTCTCTGAAAGTGTTGTCTTGCCAGCATCTACATGTGCCAGTATTCCAATAACCAGTTTATTCATAATCAATTATTAATCCTTCATTGTCTATAATACCATAATACCTAAGTAAAGAATAAATAAGGCATTGATAATGTCACCATTACTGTAAATGCTTTCTGGAATAAAATCAAATAGGTCACCTCAAGTTTTCGAGAAATACTAGCACTCGCTTATCAGCTTAATATAGAATTCNACTACCTTCAAAAGGGTATTTACTGGAATTCTTTCGTTATGCCCGTGAATCATATCCCTTTCCTCTTTTGACAGCTTCATAGCCGAAAAACGGTATACCCTGTCTGTAATTCTTAAGTAATGTCTTGAATCGCTGCAGCCCATCATAAGATATGGGGAAACTATTACTTCAGGCCAAACGCTTTTTATAACATTCTTTAATCTGTACCACTCATCACAGCTGGTATCAGAATAACCGGACGGGTTCATACCATTTACAATGCTGATATCAATCTTGTCATTGGCGATAATTTTCTCCAGTCTTGCTATGGCAGATTCGATGGTGTCGGTTCCAAGGAGGCGAAGATTTGCTCCCACCGTGGCACTTGACGGAATTACATTAAAAACCTTGCTGCCTTCCATTCTGGTTACAGCACAGGTAGTCCTCATTATGGCATTGAGTTCACCCCCCGATGTTTTACTGATAAAACTTAACAGTGGTTTAAAGCACCAGAGATTTGCAAATAAGATTCTGTACATAAAATTTGAATGCCTGCCAAGTGTGTCAAACATCTCCTTAACAGGTTTTGTAAGTTGAGACTTAAAAGGATTTTTTTCTATTTTCACAACTGCCTTAGCCAGTAAACCAACAATGGTATGGGCGGGCGGAGTAGATGAATGTCCTCCTTTGCTATTCATTGAAAGCTCGATATTAAGGCTGCCTTTTTCCCCTGTGCCAATTAAAGCTGCCGGAGTTAAAACACCCGGGAAAGCATTTTCAACTATGGCTCCTCCCTCATCAACAACAAAAGAAGGCTTAACTCCCATTCTTTCCAGTTCATCTACAATTTCAAGGCAGGATGGGCCCATAATCTCTTCGTCACCGGAAAAGGAAAAATAAATATCCTGCTCTGGTGTGAATCCTGATTTAATCAAATGCTCTGCAGCTTCCAATATGCCGCACAGGGTAGATTTGGTATCCAAAGCTCCTCTTCCCCATATTTCATTATTTTCAACAATCCTCTCAAAAGCAGGTTTAACCCAGTTTTTTTCATCTGCCGGTACCACATCATAATGAGCCATAAGTACGACCGGCTTATCACTGGCGTTTCCTTTCCAGTGATACAGTATTCCTGACTTTCCTATTAGTTTGCGGGAACATGCTTGATGAAATTCCGGGAACCTTTCAACAAGGAGATTTTGGAACCTTTCAAATTCTTTCTTATCAGCTAATTCGTCATTGATATATGAAATTGTTTTGCAGCGAATCATATCGGCCAGATCACGAATAACTTTATCTTTATCGATTTTAGGTATTTCACTTTTTTCAGTGATTTCTTCCATAGGCTTAAAAACAGCTGCTCTTATTAATATAACAGCCAGAAAAACTATTATAGCAAATAGTATTGTAATTCCGATATACATGGCCATAAAATATTCCTCTTTTCCTTACCCGGATAAGGGTTTTACAGTAATCCTTTTTTGTACAGAATTCTTGCAACACCAATGGATATGGCGGCACCTACCGGTACCAGTATACCCACTGAGCTCGCTAAAGAAGGCACTAATAAGAACAATACAATCATAAACAACAGAGGCGCGATTGATATCTTCCAGTTCTTGCTGATATAAACTACGCCCAGACCTCCGAAAAGGGCCGGCAGAATATTGTCAAAAGCAGGCTTTAGTTCAGGCGAATTCAGGATGGGAGTCAATTGACCTATCAGAAGAACTCCTATGGAAATAATTATAGTTGTGACAATGGAAGAAGTGGCGATTGCAATAGTTGAAACAACTTCCCCTTCCTCTGTTCCCGATTTTACATTGTTAATCTCCATAGCATTCAAAGCGCATGGAACTTTTAAGTTTGTAAGGTTTCCAGTTACAAATCCAAGATAAGATCCGGCCGTTCCCAGCATGGGGCAAAAAGTAATAACCTCAATAACTCCAACTGTCCAAAATATAGGAGCTACTCCCAAAAGTCCTTTTACCACTGATTGCACAGGTGGCCAGGCATTGTAGTAAAGACATATTGCCACAGGCACCAAAAGAATTATTACAATCGCAGTCCATATCCAGATCTTTCCGTACAGGTGCGTCATATCATCATAGGTTTTTGTATTCATATCAAATCCTCCTATACAATCAAGGGTGTTATTAAGACAGCAAAAGCCATAGCTCCCAACATGCTTATGGGAAGCGCATAATCCTGTATCCAATTAATCTTAAAAACCTTAAGAAGAATACCGCAGATTCCCATAAGGAGTGCAGAAAACAAAAGCACAAATATAGGTATCCAACCAGCCAGTCCACTTCTGATATTGGAAAATACCATACCCATAAAAGCTGATATCATACCTAAAAACATGGCTGTAATAAACAAATCTCCCCATTTGCTGTCCTTGGTTTTTATGGTGGTAAGGCCCTTCTGTATTCGTCTCAAAAGAATTGGAACCAGTACGATACTGGGCATGATGCCAAGAGTCATTACCCATGTGATGGCAGAAAATGCTTTTGGATCTTTTAATGTCTCGGACAGTGATACACTCAAAGCCGACGCTGTTGATGTGGCAGCAGGCAGCTCATAAGTTATTGCACCTATAACGCTTAATCGTATCCATGGCAGAGGCAGCCCCAGGAACTTCGAGAGCGTTAATACGCCTAATAGTATTGAAACAGCCGGCGCAACAGTAAAAATGGCAGACGAAGATATGGTTTTCCTTAATTTTTTCATATCCATTCCCAATTCTTTTCCACGCCTGTAAGCTCTGATAAGAAAGAATAAGGATTGGGCAATGATGAACAAAATCACCATAACCGCAAGTATGTACATGAAGCTGTCATTCGGATTGAAATTCATGTTGTTTTCCCCCCTGTTATTAGTTTGTGTTATTTCTCGATTTTTTTCTTGAATAGTTAAAAGTCAGAAGGCCAAATAATATTATAGATCCACCAATACATGTTGCAATATCCGGGACTTCAAGTATAACGATATAACCTAATATCATTGATAATAACGGTGTTATAAACATATAGTTTGAAACATCACTGGTTTTCTCAGCAATGGACAGAGCTTTTGACCAGCATATATATGCAATGGCGCTTGGGAAAATACCTAAATATATCACTACAAGAATCTGATTTAACGGTGCATGAATAATTTGTGAAACCGCTTCCGGTGAAAATATACATAAAAAAACAGAACCTGCAACTATACTGTATGTGGTTGACTGAAAAGCTGTATACTTCTTAGTATATTGCCTTTGAGTTATGTTATAACCACTTAAAAGGATTGCAGCTCCTAACATCCATAAGACTCCGGTGTTAATAGACAATATACCGTTCCAAAGCGTTAGAACCAGAATGCCTGAAAACTGAATCAGTATTGCAATCCAGGACAAAGCTATTAATCTTTCTTTTAGAAAAACAGATGCAATTAAAGCTGTAAGGATTGGAACTGATGAAATAATTATGCTTGATGTTGTTGAAGACAATGTTTTTGATCCAATGTTAAAAGTTATCATGTAAAGCGTAAAACCCAAAAGACCTGATAAAATGAATTTGGGAATGTCTTTGAAATCCGGAAGACCAATTTTCTTTATCCTTGCAGCTATTATAAGGACTATTGCCGCAACAAAATATCTTAAAAATCCGAGACTGAAAACGGTAAAATAGTTAAGCGCTACCTTTGTAAAAACATATGCAGAAGCCCATAAAAAGACTGTACAAATTGCGAAAAAATGACTTATTCTATGACGCATATCTTCTTTACCTTCTAACTTTCAAACTGACTCTGTGCAGCGTTTTGACCGGATGCAACATTAAAACCATATATTAGGTTTCATTTAACTAATTGTATCACAAAACTGACCCAAATCCTTAACTTATTCATTTATATGTTCCGGCGGTCTGGATACACTTCTTTTTATCTGGTCCGATTTTTTGTTATAGATGTTGGAAGCAATCTGATTAACATTTTCCATAAGCCACATGTAGGTTGTAGTGCCTTCGGAATAATCAGCCTCCGCAAACATATCAATTCTTCCATCCCGAATCAATTGATTTACTTGTTTAAAGGCTTTTGAATCACCTTTTGGATATATGGCAAAGGTTCTGCCCCCATTGCTTTTTAGTACAGAAAAAGCAGGTACATCACTCGGACCATCGGCTATATAAATCATGTTTTCAAATGGAACACGCCTGTTTTCATATGAAATTCTGGAATTTACATCGATATTGGGATATTCATTTGAACCTTTATTAATTTCAAATATTGCCCTTGTTTTTGATGTGTTGTCCAGGGCATAAGCAATTTGTTTTATTTCACGGTTATTTTCATTATCCGAATTATTATTTTTATCCTCTTTCTTATTAAGGGAAGAAAGGGAAGATTTTATTGGTTCTTCAATAAATTCGCAACCCCAAATATGCTTTATGTATTGAGCCACCACAGACCCCTTTATCATTTCCGACAAACCTGTACTAACTATATAGTGTTCAACCTTAATATTAAACTTCTGAAACTCAGGATTAATTTCTACAGCATCCTGTAATTTCTTAAATATCTCCGGGACTCCGGTATAGAACTTTAATTCTTTACCTAATTCTCTTAGTTTTGAATTATTCAGGCCCTTGAATATTCCCTGATTAACACATGTAAGAAAATGATTGAGATATATAGTATCCCGATTGACTCTAATCTCTTTTTCTTTATATTGAGCCTCAAGGCCATTAACTTCTTTCCAGAACTCAGACTCACTTACGCCATATTTTTTGAAAATTGGGGTTTGCATATAACCATCAACCAAAGTCTTGTCAAAATCCCATATTATCGCTACAATGTTTTGCTCCATAAATTCCTTCCTCTTTATCTCATTTTTACATTTGCGGTAAACCCTGCATATTATAATTTTTTAGAGTTTTGTATGCCCTAAGCCAATTCAGTATTTACATTAATCCAAATTCTGTTATAATGGAGATAAGAGATGGCGACGTTTTGTTGCTGTCAGGTTAAAATGGGTGTTTTTATAAACGGTCTTATGGCCGTTTTTTTCTTTGTTTTTGAGGTTGTGATTGAAACAGCTTTCCTGTAATTAATTTTACAGTTATGCCCACCACTATTGGTACGAATATGTATTTGACGCACCATACAACAGCATAGCCAATAATGGTGTAGAAATCATTATCCATATCAACCACCCCCTTCCTCTGTATATCCCTGCAGCAACTATATCGTCGCCATCCCCATAAGTGGGATTACAAAGGAGGGAGCCTCTAAAACAAACACCTGTTTCAAACCTGAATAATCTTGCACATCCATTATATTACAGCACAATTCAATGTACAAGTTCTAAAAAAACATTTGTTCGATATTATTTCTCCAAAAAATTTTATGTCCTGATATTACTCCATGATAAACTTTATCGGGTTCAGAAGATTATAGCTCCTGACTTATGTGAATTGCTAAATAAAAAGCCTATACAGATTAATATTGCTTAAGCTAAGTTGTCAAATTGATAATTTGTTGATAATATGTTTAGCCTTATCATAATCTGTTTTTTTCACATAAAATATATATTCATAATTGACGTCCATATTTTGCCCAAATGAACCCATTCTTCCCCTTGAACCGATAGAAAAAGGTGAAGGTGACATTCTGTTGACGGTTCTAATTCGGTAGTCTATGTTATTGTTATACAAAGCATCTCTTATTTCGCTTTGTTTTTTGATAGAGTAAGTAATAAACAACTCTTTCCTGTTCAAGACAGTAATCATTTTTCTTATCCCCTTATAGAGTAAAGCTCCCTGACTCTTTATGCAGATACATGCTATATCCATCCATTATTTATCCAATGTTGATTATCAGCAGAAGGAATTTCTTCTTTTTTCAGTAATCCTTTATGAATCATTTTACACATAAGAAACAGAATTCTTACTTTAAAGCCCATGCGTCCTGGTTTAAACCGCCGGTATTTTCTTGCCAGGTTAATAACTTTAAGTTCAATTTTGTTTTTCCGCTTTTCGGATAATTCTTCCCAAACAACCCCCTCAATCAGCCCAAATCCAAGACAGCTTACATCAGATATTCCAAGCCAGGTAAGAGTGGTAGCGACATCCTTTTGCGCCTTTCTGTTTGAAGCACCTATACTGTTTGTGAGGATGACAGCACGTTTTGTAAACATCGCTTTATCCGGGCGATGAACCATCCAGTGACAACAAAAGTGATCAAGCAATGCTTTCATTTGAGCCGGCGTGCGCAATGCATATACCGGCGCAGCAAAAACCAGCAGGTCTGCTTTAAGCATTTTATCCCATATTGGCATTGTGTGACTGGCATGCGGACACAGTTTTTCGTCTTTGACAAAACATGTCTTACATCCGGTGCAAAAATGCGGCATATCTTTTGGAAGATAAAACTCTGCTATCTCATTTTCATCTCTCAATACCGATAAAAAAAACTCCTTAATCTGATAAGTGCAGCCTTTATATTCAGTGCCATTAATCACGACAATCTTCATTAATATTCTCCTTAATATGTATTGCAGTTTTGAACAGATTTAATTTATGGTATTTCAATTTAAACTGTACGCTCTAAGAAACAAACGCAGAATGGCAAATGGGGAAATTGCTTTATTCCGGTTTCAGAAAAACCATTTTTTATATACCAATCCTTCAACACTCTATTTTCATTTATAATTCCGATTGAGATCTTCTTTCCTCCTGCTTCTTTAACTCTTTCTATAACAAAATTAATCAATCGCAGCCCATAGCCATTATGCCGGTATTCAGGCAATACAGCTAACTTTTCCATGAAATACAGATTTTCATCTGACTTTTCGATAGCCACAAAACCTATAAGAGTGTTATTGATATAAGCACCATACATATCAACACCTTTCTTCTTCATGGCTTGCAAGGCTTCTATTTCTATAAATGCAGGGTTGGTTGGTGCACTTTGCCTGGTTAAATTAAAATCATTTGCTACTGTAATAAACGAATCCCTTATCACGTTCACGCAATCGTGATCTATAATTTCTATCTTCTTTATCTCAATCATAATATCACCTTATTTTGTCTTAATTTATGGTATGCTGAAAAATCAGAAATTTTTATTTTTCGTGTTGCTCTTATGTTCATCTATAGATCGAAATAGTCTTTCAAATCATGAAAAAGGGACTATCTAAAATTTTTGAGATAGTCCCTGGAAGGTGCATCGATGCTATTTGTTTACTGTTGTCTTCCAAAGTCCGTGCAGATTGCAGTATTCGTATACCTCAACTTCTCCGGATTCAGGAACTATAAAAGTGGCCGCTGGTTCTTCACCGGGGAAAAGGCTGACTCTTTGTACGCGGTTACCGCTCATTATACAAATCCACTGAATATAATGTTCGGCAATCATAGGATGGTCAACCGAGCCAACTCTGACGGTAATTGTATCACCGTTAACTTCAGCCACCGGAACATGTTTCTCCTTTGACGCATCCACTGTATTGGCAACAAGTTTATCCATTGGTTGTCCGCAGCATATTATGTCTACACCACTGTCTTCAATCTTGCCCACTAAGTTTCCGCAAATGCTGCATCTGTAGAAATCTGGATGTTTTTTCATATCGTACCTCCATAAATATATAATATTAAATAATGGCAACTAACGCTTAAATAATATGGTATAAGAAAAACCCGCCCGTTATCGAATTATGTCATCCTTAGGTTCTCATAGCGGAGTCGAAGGATCTTATAAGTGACATGAAGGGTTCAGACTATAGTTACCACTTTAATACTGCTTCCAACCAAAAAACATGATAGAACACAGGATATTATCAAATTAAGAATAAACAATACTAAATGATGTATACTTAAAGTAGCTTACATTCTGCCTTTTTGTTATTATGGAGTTGCTCATCGGGCTTTTTCCAAATATACTTAACTTAACAATATGTTTTGGAGGTATTTCCAATGGGAGAAATTTTAAAGGCTTATTTTGTACCTCATCCACCGATTATTATTCCTGATATCGGAAAGGGCGAAGAATCTAAGATTTCATCTACTATTGATGCTTACCATGAAGTAGGTAAGCAGGTCAAGGATTTATCTCCTGATGTAATTATTCTCACTACTCCTCATGGACCTGCATACAGTGATTATATTCATATCTCACCCGGTCCTGTGTTAAGAGGCTCTTTTAAGAATTTTGGAGTTTCTAAAATTAAATTTGAATTTAATTCTGAAATCGGTCTTATGAAAAAAATTACTGAGACCGCCCATTCCTACGGTATTGAAGCAGGTGGAGAAGGTGCTGACAGGGAAGCCCTGGATCATGGCGCTCTGGTGCCTCTCTATTTCATTTCGCAGTATTATACTAATTTTACTTTAATCCGTATTTCAATAGCTGGTTTACCTTTGGAACAACTGTACACTTTTGGCTATTGTATTCAAAAAGCTGTATCGACTTACGGCAAGAAGGTTGTCCTGATAGGCAGCGGTGATTTATCCCACAAGCTTACCAGGGATGGGCCTTACGGATTTGCGACCGAAGGGCCGGTTTTTGATAATTACCTGGTTGAAACAATAAAATCTGCCGATTTTAATAAATTAATCAATACAGACAGTCATCTTAGCTATAAGGCAGGAGAATGCGGGCTCAGATCATTTGTCATTATAGCAGGAATATTAAACGGCTTATGTGTCAAATCAAATGTTTTATCCTATGAAGGTCCTTTCGGAGTAGGATATATGGTAGCAGAGCTTACTCCCGGAAGCCGGGATCTTTCTCGTGATTTGTTTTCATTCATTGAAAATAAGCATAAATCCGATATTGAAGTTATACGTAAGGCCGAGGACCCTTATGTAGCACTTGCCCGAAAATCCCTCGAATACTATATAAAAAAAGGGAGAATTCTTGATGTCCCTGATTATCTTCCTGCTGAAATGACAAATCAGAAAAAGGGTGTGTTTGTTACTATAAAAAAGCATGGTCAACTCAGAGGCTGTATCGGCACAATATCACCCGTAACAAACAGCATTGCTGAAGAGATAATACAAAACGCTGTCAGTTCGGGAACTCGTGACCCAAGATTCAATCCTGTTAAAGAATTTGAACTGAAAGATCTTGTTTATAGCGTGGACGTTCTCGAAGAACCCGAACCCATTACTAGCATAGATGAGCTTGATGTCAAGCGTTATGGAGTTATTGTATCTTCAGGCTATAAAAGAGGTTTATTGCTCCCAAACCTTGAATCGGTGGATACCCCTGCCCAGCAGGTTGAAATTGCATTGTCCAAGGCCGGAATTACTGAAGGGGAAAAATACTATATGGAGCGTTTCGAAGTTATCCGCCACAGGTAGGTGAAAAATGACAGAAATAAGAGCACAGTATTATGTTAAGAAAGAAGACGGACTTGTCCATTGTTTGCTTTGTCCGCATAATTGCCATATTAAAAATAATAAGAGGGGAATCTGCAGAGTACGTATCAATATAGACGGAGACCTCTATGCCGAAACCTATGGACAAATATCCTCATTGGCCTTAGATCCAATTGAGAAAAAACCGCTGTATAACTTTTATCCGGGCTCATACATCCTTTCTGTCGGCAGTTACGGGTGCAATTTTTCATGTTCCTTTTGCCAGAATAACGGTATTTCATTCGGTAATCCCCAAACAACTTATATATCACCCGAAATTCTTGTAGACAAAGCCTTTAGCCTTAAGGATTCAGGTAATATTGGTCTGGCATATACTTACAATGAACCCTTTATAAGCTATGAATATGTCCTGGACTGCTGCAGGCTCATTAAAGAGAAGAAAATGAAAAACGTACTCATAACTAACGGATACGTTCAGAATGATCCTTTATTGGAACTTCTCCCTTATGTAGACGCAATGAATGTTGATCTTAAAAGCTTTTCACCTGACTTCTACCAGAAAATATGCAACGGTAGGGTAGAGCATGTTAAAGACACAATCAGGCTGGCTGCAAACAAATGTCATGTTGAAGTAACCTGCCTGGTTATACCCGGCCTGAATGATTCCCCGGAAGAAATAGAGGCTATGTCAGTATGGCTTTCCCAACTCTCTCCGGAAATACCACTTCATCTCACCCGGTTTTTCCCTAGATATAAAATGCTGGATAAGGAATCTACTTCTAAGACGGTTTTGATAAAACTAAAAGAAATAGCTAAATCTCATCTTAAAAATGTGTACTTGGGTAATGTATAGGTTTTTTCATCTTAAATACTTTAGTATTGCGCTCCACTCCCACATTAGCTTTTCAAGGTTATACCGGCCGTTTGCAGGACTTGTGGAAGGCAGAGTATGACATTTCATATTAGTATTAGGATAGCAGTATTTTCTGTATAACTCTCCTGCCTTTTTACCGTTGGTAAAAACAGCCTCAATATGGCAATTATCAAATATTATAGAAAGATCATTGGCTACGGGGTTCATTATTGTGCTGTCCTTGGATTTTTCAATATCGCAGCTCTTTAATACATCCCAAAGAGCAATTCCTTCACAGGCCAACAGCTCCTTCTTTTCTTCAATAGTCTCCGGCAAAGGGTGTCCTGTCAGGCATGATAAAACCTCCCAGAAACGATTTTTAGGGTGTCCGTAATAAAAGTTTTCCTCCCTGGATTTAACTGAAGGAAATGTCCCCAGTATTAAAATTCGTGAATGATTATGATATACAGGTTCAAAGGGATGGACAACCAACCAGCTCACCACCGTTCATTCAAACTTTTATTGAATATATGTAGCATTGTCAATACATTCTATTGATATCTATTACATCATATTTCTTTTCAAAACTTTTTGTGCAAAACTTAAGTTTGTTCAATCAATTGTCTGAGGGCTCTCTCAAACTTTTCATCATCCTGGTATGTGCGCTTGCGGGTGCCTTTTGTGCGTCCGCCAGCTCTTCTGACTTTTTGACCTAAATGGCGTTCAAACAATAGTTTATCCATGTTATCCGAAGAAAAAATCATTCCGTTCTGATTTAAGGCTCTTGCTCCTTTGCCAAGCGCCAGAGCGGCCACGCCATAATCCTGAGTAACTACTATATCATTTTTACCTGTCATATTTATCAGCGCTATATCAACACCATCCCTGGCTTTATCCACTGTTATCATCTCCACATTATCTTCATTTTTCCAGGCATGGCTGGTATCCATAAACATAACGACAGCAATATCTTTTTCTCTGCCTACTCTTATTATTAAATCCTTTACCGGGCATGCATCGGCATCTACTAATATCCGCAAAGTCTATTCCCCACCATTTCATGATTTTTATAAATTTAATTCTATCATGCTTTATAATGTTCCATTACTTTCCGGGTAAAAAACATTGTTTTAGTTATAATATAGCAGTATAATTGAAAGGTGCAACTTTTTGAATCAGTTGCTGCAGTATAGAAACCTGTCAAAAAGTGCATCAGGGTTAACATCGCAGGAGGACTTATGAACATAATTGTGCATCTTATGTTTGCAGTTACTTTAAGAAGACAGATTAAAAAGAAAATGGGTATATCTTTAAATCTCCGCGGCTTTTTGTTCGGAAATATTCTGCCCGATATTAGCAAAAAATATGGCGAGTATCCTCATTATATGAAGGATGCACTTTCACATGTGGTAAAATCCAAGGACAACCTCCTGTTTAAAACTTCCGAACCTTTCTATTCGTACCGCTTTGCCAAGAATCTTGGAACTATAAACCACTATTTATCAGACTTCTTTTGCCTTCCCCACACAGAGGGCTATAAAGGCTCCAAAGCTCATCACGGTTATTATGAATTTATGATGATCGCCCGCTACAGAAAGGGTTTAAAGGCTTTTCGCATGTTATTAAAGGAACAGGATTCCGATTTAAAGCAGAGAGATTTGATGTCCTTTATAGTGGATAAAAATAATACATACTCAAATAAAAAAGCATCTGATGTTAATGATATTCGTTATGCACTTTATGCCGGGGCTAAATTTAATGAGTGCATATTGGCTCATTCAATGGCGGCAGTGGGTAAAGATCCGAGTTTTGAGAGTCTGCCAAGGGTTCAGACTATTTAGGGAATCCGGCACTTTTGTATCTCATAATCCGAAGCCTTGTATAAGTATCAGGAAAGTCTGAGAATTCGCTTAATGGTGCATCTAATCTGTCATAACTATGGCAGCA
>JGI24710J26742_10001176_pt1 | contig 24178 bp, 25 predicted proteins | sample BioPla2DNA2_FD_26742 | JGI IMG/M metagenome (IMG submission 26742) | reverse complement strand
AAGAGCAGAGGTGGCGCATATACTACGAGCCGGAGCAGATCCAGGAAGTACGGAGGAGAACCGACCTCGACCGGTTCAGGGCGCAGGGCTACTTCGATGACGTATCGGTGGTCCTGCTCTCAGAGAGCGGGGAGATCGTCCCTGAGGGGGTCTGGGTCCGCCTGGAGAGGCAGTCGGACGACGGCGCCATACTCCGGGGCATACTCCTGAATGAACCCTACTCGGACTTCGGCGTGCACGAAGGGGATATGATCACGGTGCGCCTCGTCGATGACGAGGAGGGGCGGTTCCTGGTCGCAGAGGTGTGACGGGTAGCGGGAGAAAAGATCAACCGGGGCAAGCGCCGGTAGCCGGCCCCTCACAGCGCCCCGATCAGATCCTCGACGACGGACTCGAGATCCTTTCCCCGGCACGCGATGGTGATATCGGCGTAGCGCTCATAGAGCGGTATGCGCTCATCGTACATCTCGCGGAGGCTCTGGCCCGGGAGGAGGACGATCCCCCGGGTCGTTATGTTCTTGAGCCTCGCCTCCATCTCCGCGTAGGGGATCTCCAGGTATACGATCACCCCTCCCGCCCCCAGGTGTGCCATCGCCTTCTTGCTGTACACAACGCTGCCGCCCGTCGCGATAACTGCACGCCGGGTGCGGAGGGAGAGGATCACCTCCTCCTCAAGCCGCCGGAAGGAATCCGATCCATCTTCATTGAGGATCTCCTGGAGCATCCTCCCGGCCTTCTCCTGGATCAGGAGATCCGTATCGACAAACCGCATGCCGAGGGCTTTTGCAAGGACAACGCCTACGGTGCTCTTCCCCGCGCCGGGCATGCCGATGAGGACGATGTTTCTCTGCTGCTCCATACTCTCTCCCGGCGGGATCAGCGGGCCGGAACGCCGGTCTCCTCCCCGGAGTGCCCGGTCACATCCTCGATCGCCTCTGCGAGCGTCGCCGCATCAGTCAGCCTCATCTCAACCCCGGATGCCTCGAACGCATAGGAGATCCCCTTCCCCGAGAGGGAGTGGCGCATGAGAACCACGTCGATCTTCTGCTCGATCAACATCTCCGCTATCTGCACGCCCTTTCGCTCCTCTGCGTCCGTGAAGGGATTGACGATGATATCCTGTCGCCTGACGTGGTCTTTCCCGGTATCGATATCGAAGATCGAGAAATAAGGGGCCTCGCCGAGGTGATCGCTGATCCGGCCCTCCCGGTCCTCCAGCGGCACCGCATACCGTAGACATCTCTTCTCTTCAGGTTCGTAGTGGATGACGACCCGCTCGACGTTCTGGACCTGGCGCTGTATGGCCTCCTCGATGCGATCGCTTGCCTGGTGCGCCTCCTTGAGGTCAGGTGTCGCCATCTCGATCACCGCCTCCACGAATATGTAACGGCCGGAGTTGCGGCCCGTGACGCTCCTGATGCGGCTCACCGTCGGATCCGATGATATGATGTTGCGGATCTCGCTGAGCGTATCGTAGTCGACCGAGGCATCAAGGAGGGGTTTCATGCTATCTTTCAGGATATCCCAGCCAGCCCGGACGATGAAGATGGCGATGATTAAGGCCGCGATCCGGTCCAGGGGTATGCCGAAGAACTGCCCGAGGAGGGCGAAGAAGACGACCGAAGAGGAGAGGACGTCCATCTGGTGCTGCCTCCCGTCGGCGATCAGGCCCGGCGAGTTGTACTTCCGCCCCACGTTCACCTGGTACGTGCCGAGGATGAAGGGCACCGGGATGAAGCCGGCGACGATGAGGAGAACCCACCCGCCGTAAGGCTGTGCGGTGACATCGCCCGCCACCGCCTCCATCGCGATCTCAAACGCGGTGAAGAAGATGAGGAGGGAGATGACCACCGCGACGACGTTCTCGATCTTGTAGAGCCCGTACGGGAAGTCCCGGCGTTTGCGCGTGGAGAGAAGGAGGCCGGCTATAAGCGCGAGTGCTGCGACAACATCCACGAACGAGTGGATGCCATCCGCGCGGAGGGCAAGGCTCCCCGAGTAGACGGAGAGGGTGAGTTTCGCGATGACCAGACCGATGTTGACGGCGAGGGAGAGGAGGGCGACACGCATGATGATGGATTCCGGCGCCCGATCGGGCCCTGTCGCTTCCTGTACTCTGTTCTCCATACTAGAATCGCCTCTTAATGCAGTTTTTGGCGCGGGGGGTCTATTAAGCTAACTGCTCGATCTGCTCCGGGAGGATGAGGATGCAGGTGTGACCCCGGGCCGGGAGGGGAGGGAGGCGCGGGGTTTTGACTGGAGGCGCCAGGATTGAGCGTGGCGGAGGGTAAGGCCGGCAATACCGGGAGAGGCCCCGGGGTCAGCGGGAGCCCGGACCATGGGAAGGTCGTTTGCAGGAGGGAGGGGAATAACCACAGGTCCATTCCACATCCTCAACAGGAAATACCCGGCATACACCTTCACACTGGGGGAGAGCACCTTTGAAGAGATCCACAAAGTTCTGGATGCCGGCTACCCGGCAATAGTAATATACAACCCGGCGATATTATTCATCAAACAGAAAGGCCCTGCACATGCAGGGGTCGCCATTGGCATGACTGATGACGGATTGATCCTGAAGAATCCCTGACTCCAGAGCAGGATCTGCTCGACAGGGTGAGAATGGAAGAGGAGATACTCTCACCTATCAGGCGAATGTTCATAGAGTCCAGCGCTGTCGCCTGATATCTCTCAAAACCCCTCCTCTTCTGTAGCCTGATCACGACCCGGCCCCTGTGCTCTAAAACGATTAATCCTCCCCGCCGGCCTTAAGGGTGTATGCAGAGACAGCTGGTGTGGGGAGCGAAGGTGATAGAACAGCTCCCGGCTGATCTCAGGAAAGAATTCCCGGATATCAAGGGTTTTTCCCCCGGAACCTGAAGTATATGCGGTCGTTTGCGGAGGCATGGCCTGACCCTGTATTTGTGCAAGAGGTGCTTGCACAAATCACGTGGTATCATGCAATAACGCTGCTCGATAAGGTGAAAGAGCCGGCGCAGCGTGAGCGGTATATCCGCAAGACCATCAAAAACGGATGGTCGCGAAACATCCTCGTCCATCAGATCGAGAGTGGAACTATCGAGCGTGAGGGAAGGACGGTGACGAACTTCTCTTCGGCGCTCCCCGCCCGACTGGCATGCTGAGGGACGTGCACAGTCGCCACTGCCTGGCCGGCCGGCTCCCGGGCCGCAAATATCCAACACATATCCAACACGCATCCTGGTTTATGGACCCGTTCTCCCTATATTTCATCCTATTATCGCAGATACGGTTGGAGATGTGAGTTTTATTATCCAACTGAACATGCCAACTGCTCAACTCCGTTCTTCACCGCCTCTTTCGGTGAGAACTCATTTCGCTTTGTATGTCCTACTTCCGATCGTCTCAATCGTTCCCTCTTTGCGCATTTCTCGTTGATCAGTCTGAAGGGATTTCGATACAGGTTAGACGGCATGTCCCGTTCAAGAGCACGTTGCCGGCCCCCGGCGGTTCGTTGCTTGCGGAGAGACTACATCCGCGTGCCTTCCTCGATGATCCGGACGTAATCCACAAACATGTACTGCTTATACCGCACTTTCCCGGTGATCTCTTCAACGATACCGATATTCTCAAACAGTCCCACGAGTTTGGTTGCGGTCTGACGACTGATCTGCAACTCCTCTGCAATCTGTGCGATTGTGATAATAGGGCGGTCAAAGAGCATATCGATCAGCTTTACCGCGTGAACACCGCCGACGTTGTTCTCCAGCAGCCTCTCGATCAGTGTCTCCTTGAGCTGGATTATCTTCTTCGCCGTCTCAAGAGAGTTATTGGAGACCTCGATGACGCCCTGAAGGAAGAACTCAAGCCACGCCCCCCAGTTCCCGTGGTACCGGATCCCGTTGAGGAGCGTATAGTACCTCTCCCGGTTCTTTTTAAGATAATAACTGAGGTAGAGGAGCGGCCTCGCCAGAACACCCCTGTAATAGAGGTAAAACGTTATCATCAACCTCCCCATTCTCCCGTTACCATCCAGGTACGGGTGGATCGTCTCCAGCTGGGCATGGATGAGAGCGGCCTTAATCAGCGTCGGCGTCCTGTCGCTGCTCTGGATAAACTGCTCCAGATCCTGCATAAGCCCCGGAACCTGCTCCGGCGGCGGCGGGACAAATACTGCGTCCTGTATAGTCCCTCCCGGCACTCCGATCCAGTTCTGGACATGCCGCAGCCGGCCCGGGAACTTATGTGACCCCCGTGTCCCCTGGATGAGAAACCGGTGAATCTCATTCATCAGATCAAGAGAGAACGGTGCGAACTCCAGTTTCTCGATACCATGATGGAGCGCCTTTATGTAGTTCATAACCTCCTGTATCTCGTTGATATCATCCCTGGGCCGGAGGTGCGCCTCAAACTCAAGAACACCCTGCAGGGATGCCTGCGTGCCCTCGATCTGCGAGCTCAACAGAGCCTCTTTCTTGATGTACATCGCCACGAAGAGATCCGGGTTCGGGAGCACCTGGGTAACTCCATCCAGGCGGGCCAGGGCACCGTCAGCTTTTGATAGCAGATACAAAAGCCCTTCATCAAGAACAAGATCCCGTGGAGGCAATGGATGCGGGATGAACGCATCGTACCCGCCCTCCTGGCGGGCAAATACCCCTGCTCTGTTATCGGGATACCTCTCCATATAGTACAATTCACCGTATGGCAATATAAGCAGCCCTGTAAGTCAACTTTTGTTACCTTACATTGGACCGCCACTTCTAAGTCAACAAAATGGACCTTAGAGATCGCGACCGGATCGTAAGGTAACCCGTGTTGACGTAGCGCATGACTGCACCGCCTATGTCAACTTCCGTTACATTACACCTGGTCGTCATCTCTAATTCAACAAAACGGACCTTACAGACCGTGACTGAGACGTAAGGTAACCAATGCTGGCATGGTGCTGGCACGAGTCCGGTGGAAATGATCACCCCTCACACCGATCAGTATCCCACCTCATCGGATTAATGCCTTGAAAGACCCATCAGTATACACAAAGATCAGGAGAGAGCATGAGCAAAGCAATCGTTACCGTCGTCGGGAAAGACACCGTGGGGATCATCGCGAAGGTCTGCACCTACCTCGCCGAGAACCAGGTCAACGTCGAGGACATCTCCCAGACGATCGTCCAGGACTACTTCAACATGATGATGATCATCGACACCAGCAGATCAGAAAAGCCCTATGCCGAGATGGTGACCGACCTCGACGAACTCGGAGACGCGATCGGCGTTCGGATCCGGTGCCAGCGCGAGGACATCTTCACCAGAATGCACCGCATCTGAGGAATCCCATGATCAACATCTTCGAGGTAAACGAGACGAACAAGATGATCGAGCAGGAGAAGCTCGATGTCCGGACCATCACGCTCGGCATCAGCCTCCTCGACTGCTGCGACTCCGATCTCGATACCCTGAAACAGAACATCTACGATAAGATCACCGGCCTCGCAAAGAATCTCGTCTCGACAGGTAGGGAGATCGAACTCGAGTACGGGATCCCGATCGTGAACAAGAGAATATCCGTAACCCCTGTAGCGCTCGCCGGCGGCCGGGCCTGCGCATCCCCGGAAGACTTCGTAGAGGTCGCAGAGACGCTCGATCGGGCCGCGCGGGACACGGGCGTCAACTTCATCGGGGGATACTCCGCCATCGTCTCAAAGGGGATGACCCCGACCGACGAGGCCCTCATACGCTCGATCCCGGCAGCCCTCGCCGCGACAGAGAGGGTCTGCAGCTCCGTGAACGTCGGCTCGACGAAGACCGGCATCAACATGGACGCCGTGAAACTGATGGGGGAGATTGTGCGAAAGACCGCTGAGGCAACAAAAGATACCAACTCGCTCGGTTGCGCGAAACTGGTCATCCTCTGTAATGCCCCCGACGACAACCCCTTTATGGCTGGCGCATTTCATGGCGTCTCAGAGGCCGATGCAGTCATCAACGTAGGCGTGAGCGGCCCTGGAGTCATAAAGCACGCGCTTGAGGGAGTCCGGGGGGAGAACTTCGAGGTTCTCTGCGAGACAGTCAAGAGAACAGCCTTTAAAGTCACCCGGGCAGGGCAGCTCGTAGCACAAGAAGCCTCAGAAAGACTCGGAATCCCGTTTGGTATCGTGGATCTCTCTCTTGCCCCTACACCTGCCGTCGGGGATAGCGTCGCCGGCATACTTGAGGAGATGGGACTTGAATCTGTCGGTGCACCGGGGACGACAGCCGCACTCGCCCTCTTAAACGATCAGGTGAAGAAGGGCGGGATCATGGCAAGCTCGTTTGTCGGCGGACTTTCAGGCGCGTTCATCCCGGTCAGCGAGGATCAGGGGATGATCGATGCAGTTGTGCGCGGCGCCCTCACCATTGAAAAACTTGAGGCGATGACCTGTGTATGTTCAGTCGGTCTCGATATGATCGCGATCCCGGGCGACACCCCAGCCTCGACCATAGCCGGCATCATCGCGGACGAAGCGGCCATCGGGATGATCAACAACAAAACAACCGCTGTTCGGCTGATCCCGGTGATCGGGAAGGACGTCGGCGATACAGTCGAGTTCGGCGGACTGCTCGGACATGCGCCGGTCCAGGCGGTAAACCGGTTTGGCTGCGCCGAGTTCATCAACCGTGGCGGCCGGATCCCCGCGCCGGTTCACAGCTTCAAGAACTAGGGAGGCTCATCTCAGGCGCCGGAGAACGCCGCTACAAGTGCCTGACCACACCGGTAGGCCGACTCCAGCACCTCCCTCTTCTCCCCGACGATCCCCGGCTCGAAGCAGTTTAAGACCGGGAGTTCGGCGACCACCTCATACCCGAGCGGCCGGAGCGGCAGGGAGAGCGCCTCCAGGGCAACGCCGAGATCGGCGGGGTCAGCTTGCTCGCCGATTGCAAAGACCACGGCCTTGCGCTCGCGGTCCGCAAGGCGGCTGGAGTAGCCCCGGGGACGCTCATCGGTGAAGTCGTAGAAGGCGTATAGCCGGTCGATGAACGCCTTCATCTGGCTGGTGACGTTGTAGTGGTAGACCGGCGATCCAAGAACGAGTGCATCCGCGTCTATGATGCGAGGGTACAGCAGCGTCATACCGTCGTTGAAACGGGTGCAGGTCAGATCACGCCGGCACCGCTCGCAACCTCTACAGCCCTCAATAGTATACCCGGAGAGGCTGACGGCGCTCGTCTCGCCGCCCGCGTCAGAGACCCCGCGAAGAATCTCCGCGAGGAGGCGGGCAGTATTCCCCCGCGCCCTCGGACTCCCGCTGATGCCAAGCACTTTCACGATTTAAGTTCTTACGGAGCGCAGGATAAGCGTTCCGGGGGTGCGATTGAGAGCCGGCCGGTGGGAGAAAGTCAGGAGATAACTCCTTCACTGGCCGGCGCCATCCCCGAAGCAGACATAGACGATCTCATCGAAGGTAGCGCCGTTCTTTGTTATGGCCTTTTGATGGACCGCTTCACGGACAAAACCGCACTTCTCAAGGACACGCATCGACGCAGGGTTGTTTGAGATCACGCCTGCCTCAAGCCGGATGATATCGAACCGCTCGAAGGCTACAGGGATGATCGAGTGGACCGCATCGGTGACGATACCCCGGCCCCAGAGCGACTCCGAGAGCCAGTAACCGATCTCGGCGGTCCTGCGCCGGACATCATCGAGCGGCTGGATACCGATGCTCCCCACGGCCTCGCCGTTGACGTCGATCGCGAGGTAGAGGTACGATACCGTATCCCCGGCCGCCGCTATGAACCGGCGGGCGTCCCCGGGCGTATAGGGGGAGGGAAATTCATCGCGCATCATCGCCGCGATCCGGGGGTTGTTCGCGTGGCGCACAAGAGGCTCCTCATCCTCGAACGTCCAGGCGCGGAGCACAAAACCCGGTCTATCGATCTGCATGAAACAGGTATATCTTCTCGCTGGAAGCATTAACTCTTTTTACATCTCCGCCGGGGCATGGCACCCTTCCGGGCAGTTCTTAAGCCCGCAAGCAGACCTCTCCATCAGATGCAGAATCATTCTTACGTCGACCTGAACGCCATCGCGTGGACGGCGATGGACCACTACGGTTTTGCCCCGGCGCCTCCCGCATCCGTCACCCGGGAAGTCGGTGCCCTCGCCGAAAACGCCCTCCCGAACGACCTCTGCAACCTCCGCCTGCTCCTCTGGTCCTCGATCGACAATTATGATTCACAGGACCTCGACCAGATCGAGTTCTGTGAATGGGGCTCCAACGATGAGATCCACGTCCGGGTCGCTATCGCCGATGTCGATTCTCTCGTCCCGAAGGGATCGGCGACGGATCGGCACGCCTGCCACAACGGAACCTCGGTCTACACCGGCGTCGAGACCTTCCCGATGCTCCCCGACCGCCTCTCGGCGGGCCTCACATCACTCCTGCCCGGCCAGGACCGCGTGGCGATCGTCATCGGGTATACCGTCCTCCCGGACGGAAGTATCATACCTGGAGGTATCTACCGGGCGCTTGTCAGGAACCACGCGAAACTCGTCTACGAGGAGGTCGGCGACTGGCTGGAGGGGGCCGGCCCGATCCCGCAGGCGGTCAGGGAGACCCCGGGAATCGAGGAACAGATCCTCCTCCAGCATGAAGCAGCGACGCGGATGAAGAGGCGCCGGACAGAGAAGGGGGCGCTCGTCCTTGAGACGATCGAGGCCGAACCGGTCGTCGAGGGCGACCGGGTCATCAGGCTCGCCGTCCAGGAACAGAACCTCGCCCGGTGTCTCATCGAGGAGTTCATGGTCGCGGCGAACGGAACCCTGACGGCGTTCCTCGCCGCCGCCCGCCGCCCCATGATCCACCGCGTCGTCCGCACACCGAAGAACTGGGAGGGGATCGTCCGGGAGGCGGCAAAGCGTGACGAGATCCTGCCTGAAAAGCCAGATGCGGAAGCGCTCACCCGGTTCCTCATACGGCAGAAGAAGGCCGACCCCGACCGTTTCCCCGACCTCTCCCTCACGGTGGTGAAACTGATGGGGGCAGGCGAGTATGTGGCATTCCGGCCGGGGGATGAGCCGATCGGCCACTTCGCCCTCGCCGTCACCGACTACACCCACGGCACCGCCCCGAACCGGCGTTACGTCGACCTCATCATCCAGCGCCTGGTGAAATCAGTCATCGATGGGGAGCGCTATCCGCCTTACACACTCGAAGAGCTCGATGACCTCGCTACCCGGATGACAGATAGAGAGAAAGCCGCTCAGAAGACCGAGCGGTTCGTCCGGAAGGCTGCGGCTGCGGTCATGCTTCAGGAGAGGGTAGGCGAGACGTTTGAGGCGTTCGTCACCGGCGCATCAGAGAAGGGGACGTACGTCAGGCTGATCGACCCGCCGGCCGAGGGGAAGGTTATCTCCGGTGAGTATGGTCTCCAGGTCGGCCAGAGGGTGCGTGTCCGCCTGATGGCGACCGATCCCTACATGGGGTTCATCGACTTCGAGCACATCGGGTGATCTTGCATATCCTTTTGGTAGCAAAGCCCCCATTACAGGATAGATGACTGCCCGGAACCTGATAGACTGGAACGAAGTCTGGCGCTCCCGGATGGAGACGAGTACCGCCCTGAAGCGAAACAAAGGATGTTCTGATTTCTGGAACAACACCCGGAGGGCCAGGAGTCGCTCTGTCTCTTCCACCGGTGACGACTGTGAACGCATCGCCTGGGTCACCTCTTCCCTTCCGATCACCCCTGAGGCCCGCGTCCTCGATATCGGGGCCGGGGCCGGCGCTGTAGCGATCCCCCTCTCGCAGCAGGTGGCGCAGGTCACAGCGGTCGAGCCGGCGCGGGCGATGCGCGAAGTCATGAGAGGGGCGGTCAGGGATGCCGGGATCGGGAATATCACGATCGTGGGCCGGCATTGGGAGGATATCGACCCGGAACGTGACCTCGACCCGCCCTATGACGTCGCCTTTGCATCATTCTCGCTCGGGATGCCTGACCTGAGAGCGGCGATAGAGAAGATGAACGCTGTCTGTTCAGGGACAATCGCAGTCTTCCACTTCGCCGGGCTACCCTACTGGGAGCAGATCATGCTCGATACCTGGCCGGATCTCCATGGGCTGGTGTACCAGCCGGGCCCGAAGACAGACGTCATATTCAACCTCCTCTACCAGATGGGGATCTACCCCGACGTCTCGGTCTCCGCGTATGAACACAGGCTCAATATCCCCGACCTTGACGCCGGCATGGATATACTGAAGGATCGGCTCCTCATCGAGACCCCGGCGCAGGAGGATACCCTCAGAGAGTATCTCACCGCCCGCCTCACCCCTGAGGGCGATGGGCTGGTGTTCAGGCACCAGGTACACCGTGCCTGCATCACGTGGGAGGGGCGTGCCGGCCGGTGAGAGGGAGACCGGCCCCCCACCCGCAGAACTGCGTGCCCTTCCCCCTGCACCCGGCCGGCGACCACCCGCAGGAGCGCGCCTGCTCTGCTACGAAGATAGTGCAAGAACAGCGAAGGACTCCCTGGAGGAGGCGTATCGACGGCAGCGCTGATGAAGAGGGCAGATCAGCAAAACGATATCCCGGGAGGTGCTCGATGAAGAAATTATGGGCAGGAGTATTTGAGGGGATGGTTCCCGCCACTCACTGCGTTTCAAAGATCTCTGAAAACTGGCTCCTGATCTGGTTTAAGCGTTCTTCCTGGAGGTTGATGCTCATCGACATACTCTTTATGGCCCGCATGATATTCTCGCCCATACCCGCCCGGGCATCCTTGATGTTGTAGGTAGTCTCCAGGATCTTCAGGAGACGCTTGTTGATATCAACATTCTTTGAGAGGCGCTCATATTCATCGATGATCGCATGATCCACACCGGCCTCACGTGCCCGCTCGATCTCGGCAGCGATCGAGTGCCGGCGTGCCAGCACACGCTCGATGGCCTCGTAGAGCTGATGGTGGGTGGTGGGTTTGAGTATATAATCCTCGATATAGACACCATACTGGCCGGCTTCTTCCGGTGTGAGGGGTTTTGCTGTCAGCATGAGAACCGGGATGTTGCGAGTCTCGGGGTTGCTCTTGATCCCCTCAAGCGTCTCCCATCCATCCATCGGTTCCATCATGATATCGAGAAGGATGAGATCAGGGGTGGTCGATTTTAAGACTTCCAGACACTCTTCGCCGCTAAAGGCCGTGAGAGGTTTGTACCCTCCACGCTCAAGTATTGTAACAAAGACATCGACGATCATGGGACTATCGTCGACGATAAGTATCGTGTACATCACATCACCTCTCCAATCCGGGTTGCTATGCCAGCCAGCTGTCCCTGTACTGTTGGGAGATCTGCAGACTTATCTATTACCGCTGTGATCAGGGCGGCCTCCCCCGCGCTAAAAATGAGGATCGTAGCATCCATTGTGGCGATAGTAATCATAGCTGGTCGCTGCATGTGCATGCTGCTACAGGCCGCCTCCGCCGACGCAAGAACCGTCGCGCTCGCCGCCGCGAAGAGAAGTGATGGTGACAGGTTGCCTTCCCGGAAGTACTTTCCCATAATCAACCCCTCGGACGATACGAGGGCACATGCGACGACGCTGACAATGGACCGGATCTCGTCGATATACGCCTGAGTTTCTTTTTCCACCGAGGGATGGTGATTCATTTCTCAACCCCGACTTCCACTACAGTCTTATATGCACATAACATGATATATGGATATCGAATCAATTATCTCTTCGAACCTGCGCGGATACCGTTTTGGCTATGATTAAGGGATATATAGTCTTTGGGGAGAGGAAAGAGGCCGTTCCAATCCGGGATAGGTCTTTCACACGGTCACACCCGGGATCACCTCACACCTGATAGTATAAGAGACTTCGACCCCTGCACCATAACCTGCCTGGATACAGAAGCACGCGGTATCCATGCAAAAGCCCGTATCCCCCCGGGCGATCCGACTTCGATTGGTTCCTCACGGAGACGGGGGCATCCGGGACACTTCAGGGACTTTTCATCGACATATGGTTCCTGGATGACAGAATTAGATGTATAAAAAGGTCAGAAGCAGATATCCAGTCCGCTCCAGTCCATAGCAAAACAAATGAATATAAATAAAAGAGCTACAACCTATTGTTGAGTCGATTTCAGATGATCAGGGCCTACACCATCACTTCTGGAAAAGGCGGAACGGGAAAGACAACCGTCACCGCAAATCTCGGAACGGCACTGGCCCAGTACGGCAGGGAGACCTGTATCATCGATGCAGACATGGGTATGGCCAATCTCGGGCTGGTCATGGGACTTGCAGAGACGCCGATAACGCTTCACGAGGTTCTGGCCGGGAAAGCGAGAGTCCAGGATGCGACCTATGAAGGACCATACGGCCTGAAGATCGTGCCAAGCGGCCTCTCACTCAAGGGGTTTCGGGATGCAGACCCGGAACGACTCAGGGACGTCATGCACGATCTCACCGATCGGTGTGAATTTCTCCTCCTCGATACCCCTGCCGGCATCGGTAGTGATGTCGTCCTGCCACTCGCGGTTGCAGATGAGGTGATGCTGGTTGTGAATCCGGAGATCTCCTCGCTTGTGGATGCACTGAAGATCAAGATCCTGACGGAGATGATCGGTGGCACCGTCGGGGGAGCGATTCTCAACCGGGCGACACTGGAGGGCAACGATACGAGCCGGAAGAAGATCGAGATGACTCTCGGTGTGCCGATCATCGATACGATCCCCGAGGACGCACATGTGCGGAGAGCGGCAGCAGCCAGGGCGCCGGTCTCCGTGAAATTTCCTGGATCCGAGTCATCAAAAGCGTTCAGGAGGATCGCGGCTACGATGGCAGATATCCCTGCCCGGGAGGAGCCCGAAGCAGTACAGGAAGGGTTTATTGAACGACTCGCGCGCGCACTATTCAGGAGAGGGTAATAATGGATATAAATGCGGTAATGATAGTCTTGCTCTGTGTGATCATCATCTGTCTGCTGTTTATCATGTACGTGATGTACGTGCGCATCCAGCAGCTCCTCACAGAGGTCGATTCGCTGACGGGCAGAATGGAGATCACCGATAACGAACTGGAGCATCTGACACGGAGCGTCGAAGAGTACAAAAAAACGCGCGTGTAACCTCGCCGGGTCTCTCCCCTGAAGCGAAGATATATGTGTGATTCGGTCACATAGTATGAGGGAGGGGCCATAGGGTAGCCTGGCATCCTAGGAGACTGGGGGTCTTCTGACCTGCGTTCAAATCGCAGTGGCCCCATCGTACCATTTTTCTCGTTCCCCGACCCAGTTAACTGCATCATGAGACTTCAACCGAGCTGCACAGATTGTCTGATCTCCCGTGTCGAGTATGAGAGCCGGCTCTGTATCGATGACGAGGCGCGCATCCAGGAGATCGTCAATGCGTGCCAGAGCCTGCTCGAGCGTATCTTCGAAGATCCGGTGCCCGCTCCCGTCATAGCGAGCCGGGTGCACCGCCTCGCCTACCAGATGATCGGCGATTCCGATCCCTACCGCGCCTTAAAGAAGGCGAACAACGAGGACGCGATGGCAGTCTGCCGGCGGGTGCGCGACGACCTCTCAACATTCCGCGACCTCGCGCTCGCGGCGGTCATCGGGAACACGCTGGATTATGGGTCGAAGGCCCACACCGTCACCGATAACTTCGTCGAGTTCTTCCGCAGGGAGTTTGCGGCGGGGCTGACCGTCGACGATACCGCATCTGTAGAACCCCTCACATCCCGCGTGGTCTACCTCGCCGACAACTGCGGGGAGATCGTCTTTGACGCGCTCCTCGCGGATCACCTCACCAGAAACGGATCCCACGTCACTTTCGCTGTTCGGGGCGCGCCCATCTTAAACGACGCAACCCTTGAGGATGCGCTGGCGGTCGGGCTCGATCGCCGCGTGGACCTGCTCACCACCACGACAGACGGGATTGCCGAGCTCGGCCTCAACCTGGATATGGTCCCGCCGGCCCTCGCCGACGCCCTTGACCGCGCGACACTCATCATCGCCAAGGGGATGGCCAACTACGAGTCACTCTCAGATCTCCGTGACCTCCCGCCCATCGCCTACATGATGTCGGTCAAGTGCGGCCCTATCGGGGCTGATATAGGAATTCCGGTCGGCTCCCGGGTTGTTCTCCTCCAGGAGTGAGCCCGGGGGGGAGCGCGTGCCCCGGCGATCCACCGATGCACCCCATCAGGCGGGGATCCTGTATATAAAGAAACCGATCACTTTTTTATGATTTTTGGGAGAGATAACGACTAAAAAGCGTATTTGAAGAGGTATTTTAGCATTATACGTACTATAATCAGCCAGATATTTACAGGAAAATATTATATAATCATCATTATAGAAACTGGATCGGGGTAAGACCACACCCAGCGATCATCAAATATTCGATTCCAGTCAGTGATCATCACAACCTACCACAAAACACCTACATCCACCAGGCATCATTCAACTGTTCGGTCGGGGGCGGCCCGCAGTATGCGGGGCCCTCACCAGTGTTCAGCATTCAGTGGATTACGACCAGGCCACAAGGTTCCGGGTGTGGCGCCCCCCACCTCACACTTTTTACTGCACATCTGTTCCCCGGGTAAACCAGGCACGATCCGGGGCCGGAAAAGAACGATCAGCCCAAAGAAGAGGGAAGGGCACAGCGGCACTCACCCAAAGATCTCCCGCGATAGCTCCAGCGCCTCGATGGCGGGCATCTTCTTCCCGGTCAGAAACTCGATCGCCGCCCCACCCCCGGTGGAGATATGCGAGAACCGACCCTCAAGACCAAGCCGCTCGATCGCCACGCCCGAGTGCCCGCCACCCACCACCGAGAACTCCACGGTGGAGGCGGCCCGCAGGAGGTCGTAGGTGCCGATGGCAAACTCCTCCTCCTCAAAGAGCCCGGCGGGACCGTTCGCAACGACCGTCCCTGACTCAGTGATCTCCGCTGTAAAGTCCCTGATCGACTCGCCCCCGATATCCAGAACCTGGCCGTCCTCAGGTATATCGCTGACCCGGTACTCCACCCGCTCCCCATCCTCGCGGACGGCGACCGATCGGGGCAGGGATATCCGGTCACGGTAGGTCTCGAGGAGCTCGCCGGCGCGGGCGACCTCGTCCCGGTAACCCAGGTGATCGATGAGCTGGATAGAAGGCTGGCCGATATCGTGGCCGGCCGCAAGCAAAAAGACGTTTCCCACCACACCGACGATGATCACCCGGTCAGCGGTCCCCCGCTCAAGGACATTCTTCGCGACCGCTATCGAGTCATCCACCTTCGTCCCGCCGAGGACGAAGGTGACGGGGCGCGGGGCATCCGAGAAGACCCGGGAGAGGTTTGCGACCTCCTTCTCCATCAGGAGGCCGGCCACCGACGGAAGCAGAAGCGGCATCCCCACGATCGAGGGTTGAGACCGGTGCGCTGTGCCGAAAGCATCATTGACATATGAATCGGCCATCGACGCCAGTCTCCGGACGAGGATGGTCTTCTTCGCATCCTCGGGCTTTAAGGTCAGGTTCTCCTCAGCAGAAAACCGGAGGTTCTCAAGCATCAGGACGTCGCCGCGCTTCGCATTCCGGATAGCCTCCCGGGCGCACCGCCCGAAGATATCGTCCACATACGTCACCGGCCGGCCGAGCAACCGCTCCAGTCTCGCGGCATGCGCCTCAAGCGTCGTGTAATCTTTCTTGCCGGGCCTGCTCTGATGCGTCAGGATGACGAGCCGGGTATCCTCAAGCGCCTGCACCGTCGGCAGGTGCTCGCGGAACCTCTTGTCATCCAGTATCTGGTTCGATGAGGGATCGATGGGCGAGTTGAAATCCACCCGCACCATCACCGTTCCCGTCAATTCTCCTGCGTCAGCAAGCGTACCGATCTCCACCAGGGATCACCTCTACCCCTGATCAGGCGCTCCGCGCTTTAATCTTTTTCAGGCGGAAGAGTTCTTCACGTTCCATCTCGTCGAGCCGCATCTTGATGAAGTCACTGGCCTCGGTGAGTTCGGGGATCACCTTGAACTCGAGCGCATTCACGCGCCGCTTGGTGCTCTCGATCTCATCGAGCAGTCGCTTCATGGTCGTCTCGATCTCGGCCGCCTCGATGACGGCCTCGACCAGTTCCTCAAACGCCTCCGCGGCCTCATCGATGACGGCAGACGTGCCGAGCATCCCGTAGCCACGGTCGAGCACGCCCTTCCGCACCGAGGACGCCTCGATCTCGGGGACGACAACGCCCATGATGTTCTTGCTCGCAACCGATATGGCGGGGATGTCGGCCGTTGAGAATGCAGCGGCCTTCACCCCGATCGCACCCTCGACGGTCTCCGCGAGGGCGATCATCTCCATAGCATGCCCGTAGCGCTCCACAAGCGCTCCCCGGCTATCTTTTGCCTGTTGCAGAACCTTGAAGAACTCCAGGATCAGCCCATCGCGCTTCATCTTTAAGATGTTGTAGCCGCGTTCCGAGAGCTTGATCCGCCTCTTTAAGGCGATCAGCTCGGAACGGGTCGGCTTGATATCTCGTAGCGCCATCGGACTCTTACCCCTGTGCGGCTTTTCGGTACTTCGGGTGGTACTTCTGGATCAGTTCACGGTCGATACGCACGAGCTGCTCTTCGGGCAGCGTCGCGAGGAGTTTCCAGCCGAGATCGAGCGTCTCCTCGATCGACCGGTCCTCATACAGGCCCTGCCTGACGAACTGGTCCTCGAAGAGGTCGGCGAACTCAAGGAACATCCTGTCACGCTCGGAGAGAGCGTCCTTCCCGACGATGGCCACAAGACCACGGAGGTCGTTACCCTCGGCGTATGCCGCGTAGAGCTGGTCCGAGACCTTCTTGTGGTCTTCACGGGTATGCCCTTCGCCGATACCGAGGTTCATCAACCGGGAGAGCGAGGGCAGCACGTTGATCGGTGCGTATATACCCTTCCGGTGCAGCTCACGGTTGACCACGATCTGGCCTTCGGTGATGTAGCCGGTCAGGTCGGGGATCGGGTGCGTGATATCGTCACCCGGCATCGTCAGGATCGGGATCTGTGTCACAGAACCCTTGACGCCCTTGATGATACCGGCACGCTCGTAGATGCTTGCAAGGTCGGTGTACATGTACCCCGGATACCCACGCCGTCCCGGCACCTCTTCACGGGCTGCGCCGATCTGGCGGAGCGCCTCGCAGTAGTTGGTCATATCCGTCAGGATGACGAGCACGTGGTACCCGAGTTCGAACGCCAGGTACTCCGCCGTGGTGAGCGCGAGACGCGGCGTGATGGTCCGCTCGACCGCCGGATCGTCTGCAAGGTTTAAGAAGACGACCGAACGCTCAAGGGCACCGGTCTTCTCGAAGTCGGCCATGAAGTAGTTGGCCTCTTCCCGGGTGATACCCATGGCGGCGAAGACCACGGCGAACTCTTCGGTCGAGCCGGGCACCTTTGCCTGCCGGGCGATCTGGAGCGCCACATCGTTGTGGGGCAGACCGGAACCCGAGAAGATCGGGAGCTTCTGACCACGGACAAGGGTGTTCGTCCCGTCGATCGTCGAGATACCCGTCTGGATGAAGTCTTCAGGGGACGCACGAGCGTAGGGGTTGATGGCCGCGCCGGTGATCTCAAGCCGCTTCTCGGGCACGATCTCCGGGCCGCCGTCGATCGGCTTCCCGCCGCCAGAGAGGATACGACCGAGCATATCCTTCCCGACCGGCATCTTGATCGTCTCGCCGGTGAAGCGGATCCCTGAGTCCCTGCCGATACCTGCTGTGGTCTCAAAGACCTGGACGACCACGATCTCATCGCTCGTATCCAGCACCTGGCCGCGCTTGACCGTGCCATCGGCGGTCACGATGTTCACAAGCTCGCTGTAGCCCACCGGTTCAGTCTTCTCGACAAATACCAGGGGACCCGCGATCTGTGTTACCGTTCTATACTCCTTCATGGTCACGCCGCCCTCATTGCATCAAATTCAGCTTCCATGTCCTTCAGGATCTTCTCGAGCGCCGGCTCGTAGTCCTTGATGAACTTGATCTGCGGAAGGTCATTCTTGCTCTTCACGGTGACGATCTGCTGCGGGGTCGCACCGCTCGCCTGAGCGACACGCGCGAGGTCGGCATATGCCCGGATCGCTTTCATCATGTCATACTGCTTGGACATGGGGCAGTAGGTATCCACCGCATCGTAGGCGTTCTGTTGCAGGAAGACCTCACGGATCAACCTCGCCACCTCGATGGTGATCTGCTCCTCGTCCGGCAGAGCGTCAGAACCGACCAGCTGAACGATCTCCTGGAGCTCAGCCTCCTTCTGGAGGATAGCCATCGCCCACGCCCGGAGCGGATTCCACTCGGGCGAGACCTCGGTGTCGTACCAGTCGGTGAGCGAGTCGAGGTAGAGCGAGTAGGAGTCCAGCCAGTTGATCGCCGGGAAGTGCCGGCGCTGGGAGAGCTTCGCGTCCAGTGCCCAGAAGACCTTGACGATACGCAGCGTGTTCTGGGTGACCGGCTCTGAGAAGTCACCGCCCGGAGGCGAGACCGCACCGATGACGGAGACCGAGCCCTCTGCGCCGTTCAAGGTCACGACACGGCCTGCCCGCTCATAGAACTCAGAGAGGCGTGCCGCGAGGTATGCGGGGTACCCCTCTTCGCCGGGCATCTCCTCAAGACGGCTTGAGATCTCACGCATCGCCTCGGCCCACCGTGAGGTGGAGTCGGCCATGAGCGAGACGTCGTAGCCCATGTCCCGGAAGTACTCGGCGATCGTGATACCCGTATACACGGACGCCTCACGGGCCGCCACCGGCATGTTTGAGGTGTTCGCGATCAGGACCGTCCGCTCCATGAGCGGTTTGCCGGTCTTTGGATCCTCAAGCTCCGGGAACTCGGTCAGCACCTCGGTCATCTCGTTGCCGCGCTCACCGCAGCCGATGTAGACGACGATCTCGGCATCGGACCACTTCGCAAGCTGCTGCTGGGTGACCGTCTTTCCGCTCCCGAACGGTCCCGGGATGGCCGCTGTTCCGCCTTTTGCGATCGGGAAGAGACCATCCAGGATCCGCTGACCGGTGATCAGCGGGATGTCCGGATTGAGCTTCTCCGTCGTCGGGCGCGGCACACGGACCGGCCAGCGCTGGAGCATCGTGATCTCCGTGCCGTCATCGAGGGTGCAGACGGTCTCATCAACCGTGAAACTGCCGGCCGCGATCTTCTTGATCGTGCCTCCCTTCGAGTTCGGCGGGACCATCACTTTATGGACGATGTTCGTCTCCTGGACGGTGCCGAGGATATCGCCGGCTTTGACGAGATCACCTGCCTTCGCCGTGGGCACGAACTCCCATTTTTTCTCGTGAGAGAGGCCCGGGGCCGAGACACCGCGCTCGATGAAGTCGCCCATCTTCTCGACGAGCACCTCGAGCGGCCGCTGGATCCCATCGTAGATACTGGTCAGCAACCCGGGCCCGAGCTCGACTGCGAGCGACAGACCGGTGTTCTCCACCGGTTCGCCGGGCCTGATGCCTGCGGTATCCTCGTAGACCTGGATGATGATATTCTCACCCTGGATCTTGATGACCTCCCCCATCAGTTCCTCATGGCCGATCTTCACCACATCATACATGTGTGCGTCGAGACCGACGGCAGTGACGACCGGCCCTGAAATCCGTTTCAGAACTCCTTGAGTCCTGGTTTCTGTTCCTTTCTTCATTACTTCCACAGATCAACACCCACCGATCTCTTGATTCTCTCTCGCATCGACAGGCCTCCCTCATCTCCGCCGATGGCGATCACCGTCGGCCTGACAGAGTTCTCGAGGGTGGTGCGAAGCCGCAGGGGGATCCGCTCCATGTCGCTACCTTTCAGCACGAGGATGCCGACATCCGTATCCTCAAGTACCTGGTTGATCTGCTCGACCAGTCGCCCATCGGTCTCGACCGCGTAGGTCTTCCTGACCCCGGCGAGCCGGAAACCGAGAACAAATTCACTGGTACCGATAACTGCGATCTCCATGCTATATCACCAGGTAACCATGTAACCGCTCACCGGGGAGGCTGGCTTCCTTGCCCCTGGCAAGGGCCCGAAGGTTCGCGACTTCGTACTTCTTCTCCTCCAGGTATACGAGAACCGGGAGAACCGAGAACGGATACCGCTTTGACATCCGCTCCATCTGGTCCAGCTGGACCCGGGTCAGCGCAACCTCAATCTCGTGGAGGTGCTCCTTGCCCCGGATCGCCTCAAGCGCGTTCAGGAGGGGGAGCGCCTTCGTCTGTTTCTTCAGGGTGTCGATGAACTCGTCCCGCTCCGTGATCCCCGAGAGCCGTTGCAGTTCCTCAACCGAGAACGAACCGCCGGGGATCATCAGTTCCCGCACATCTTCATGGACGCGACCTGCCCGGAGCCGGAAGAGGTTCTGAATATTCCTGATATCGATCTCAAGCTCGATGTACTTCAGGAACATCTTCCCACCTTTGATGCCTGCCCGGGCATCGGCGATGAGCTGTGCGTAGTAACCCTTGTAGAGCTCGTTCTCCAGGTGGGCAAACGATCCCGTCTCAAGTGCACCGGGAAGCTCCGCCTCAAGAACCGGGTAGATAGACTCCCCCTTGAGCGCCTCGACAACCCGTTCCGGTGACTCTTCAGTGAGGAGACGGTCGAGAGCAACCTTGTCCAGCCTTCCGGCCGGAACCAGAACCTCCTTGATCCTGTCGGATCGTTCATCCTGCATCTTGCCACGCAGGATGGTGACGACGTTCTGTATATCCCAGCGGCGCAGGTAGCTGGCGGTGAAGTACTTCAGTTCCCCGGGCACAAGATCCAGGATATTCTGGTACTCCTTGGCCAGGTTCCAGCTCAAGGCCACCTCGACAAGATTGATACCGGAGAAGGAGGTAGCAAGTTCATCGATCTCAGACCGGTAGTAGGTATCGCCGATGAACCGGGTAATCTCAGGCAGGCCCATATTCAGCATCCGGAGATAGTCTTCGCGCGGAATCAGCCGTGACCTCCGTACACGCATGCGGGTGCAGGCGTAGATGTAGTTGGTCGTGATTCCGCTACTTATCCCTGCCATGTATGAACCCCCTCACTCAAACAGGATGTCTGACGCATCTTTCAGGCCAGATTCCCAGATCTCATCCAGGAATGTGCGGTAACTGTAATCAACCATCAACTCACCGTCTGTGCTCTCAGCGATGATACCACCAGGTATATCGACCGGCGCACCCGCGGTGTAGCCTGACAAGGTCTTTTCCCGGGAGATGATCTCTTTGATTACTGGAGTATCCCGCGCGTTCGCGTGCACAACACCCTCTTTGATCTCTCCTGCCACCTTCTTCAGCAGTTCCGTGAGTGCTTCCCTGTGGAACTCAGCAGGCAGATCACCGACTGCAGCGAGCGAGGCCGAATAAACCTGATCCAGGAGCGTCTTCTGGGCATTCAGGACCTGTCGTTTCACGACAAGGTTCGCTGCCGAGACCTCCTGGTTGATGATGTGGGTAGCCGCCCGGTCTGCATCTGTCTCGGCTGCCATCTTGATCCCGGCAGCCCGTTCCTGTGCACCCCGGAGAATCTCTTCAACATCGACCCGGATCTCAGTCCGGATCGCATCGGCTTCCCTTCGCCCTTTCTCCTGGATCTCCTTGATGACCGCCTCGAGCCCTTTGGATCCCTCGAGTCCCATGGTTCGCTCCATCAGAACAGAAGCAGTAGCGCAACCACAAGACCAAAGATTACAATGGTTTCGGGAATAACTGTCAGGAGCAGCACCAGACCGAACACGTCACGGTTCTCGGCTGTCGCACCGACTGCGGCAGAACCGACCGTCATCTCTGCAATACCGGATGCGATACCGGTAAGGCCGACGGCAAGGGCTGCGCCGATCGCTTTCATTCCCATCTGCGATGCTTCTACCATTTCAAGGGTCATACCAACATCTACCATTTTTATTCCTCCATAAACTTAGATTTCATTCCAAACGGGTTGTATTTCTTGCCTCCACCTTTGTAGAACTTGGTGAAGAACTCAACGTAGTGAAGACGAATTGAGTGCAGACCGCCTCCGAGAAGGCCGAGCGCCGTGTTCAGCGCGTGCCCTATGAAGAGGACGAGAATGCCCATGATTATCGCGATCACGCCGAACGGTGTGATCGCCTCAAGCTGGGGCTCTATGATCATGCCGATCGCGATGTAGTTGACCACCATCGCGATAGCGACTGAGGATAGACCCACCGCCACAAGACGGGTGTATGATAATACGTGACTGATGATCGTGGGAACCTCGACCAGCTCAAGCGCGTTCTCCTGAGCGACGCCAAGGATACCCGCCACAAGGATGACGACACCCAGCAATGCGGCGGCGTTCAGTCCCATCGCAACAACAGGAAAACCTGTCAGGTCAGGCATCATCGGGAGAGCATAGAACGCCCAGATCAGGAGGAGAATCCCCCACATCGTCGCGATCCATCCTGCGTTCGCGATCATCGCCCGGGTCGCATGCTTCCCATGATAGAGTTTCTTTGCGTTGACCATGCCGATGATGCGCCCGAGTGTGACGTGAAGTATACCGATCCAGATAGCAAGGATCATGAGCTCGCTGATCTGAGGTGCGTGCCCGGTTGCGGTTCCAATGTTCAGGTGCCGGTTAAAGAACAGCGCCGGAACCTCGATCCATCCGGTGATCCATGGGATCTTGAGCGCGGAACCGAATACCTCGCTGTAGAGTACTCCGAATACGATGCTCGATATGCCTGCGTAACTGAGCACTTTAAGAAGCATTCTCCCCTCGTCGCCGGTAAAGAACTTCCGGAGCGCGAGGGTCAGGATAAGCAGGATTGCACCGTAACCCACGTCACCGAGGATCAGGCCGAAGAAGATAGGGAACACAATGGCTACCATCAACGTCGGGTCGATCTCCGAGTACCGGGGTCTCGAGTAGATATCGATGAGCACCTGAGTCGGTGTCGCGAACGCCAGGTTATCGTACTCCACCGGTACCCTGGCATCGTCCTCGATCTCCAGTTCCTCGATGTAGATCCGTCCTCCGGCCGCTTTCTTCAATGCCGCCTGGATACTCTCCGCGTGATCGTCAGGCACCCATCCTTCGGTGATGAAGGTCTCTTCCGTGGTAGCAAATCGCAACGGGGCTTCCGCCCGCTCTACATCAGCCGTGAGTAGTTCATCGCATGCTACCAGGAAATCGGTATACCGTTCCCGGATCTTTTCAATATCTGCGTTTATCCGGGAGATCCCTTCGCGGGCCAGCCTGACCTCTTCGGCAGAGGCCTTCATGTTCTCCGCTGGAGTTCCACTCCCCTCAGGGACCGAGACTGCCTGGAACCCGGCGTCGAAAAGCGTTCGCTCGGCCTCTTCGCGGTGCTCGTTGGGCACCACGACGACGATCATGTTACCGGTCACCTGGTCGGAGAAGTACTTCTCGTGTGGGACGTCGATGGATACATCGCGCGAAATATGTCCGGTGAAGATAGTAAACCAGGAGTATCCGCGATAGGATTCCAGATCCATCGGGAAAGCGGCGAAGGGTTCAAGTTCCCTCAACCGTTGTTCATACTTTTTCTGAGAAGATTCAAGATCCGAGCGCTCCGCGACGAGATCTTTCACCTTCTTCTGGATGGTGGGAAGATCCTCCTGGATCATCGCCCTGACCTTCGATGCGGGAATCTTTTCCCCGATCTCGACGTTATCGGGCTCTATCCCGCACGCCTTCTCAATGGCCCTGACATCGATGAGCGCCGTGGCTGCATCGCCTGCCCCGGGGAGCGGGTGGCCGATCGATAACCATTCAGGGGATTCGCTCTCCGGCACAAAGTCTTCGATATGGTAGACGTTGTGGCGATAGAGTTCCCTGACGATAGCATCGATCTCACCCTTTGGGGCCGCGATGAGCAGACGGCGCATCCGTTCAGGCCTTAACATGCAGCTGCTCCTTAAATCGTGAAACAATAAAGTCTACAGCTTTTACGTGGTTCTTACTTCCCTGTGCTTTCAGCGCTTCTGCGCGCGCTTCACCTTCCCTGACAATCTCTGCGTACCTGTTCTGCGCCTCGGCTCGTGCATCGATCAGGCGCTGACTCCTGTAATCCTCGGCATCTTTCTGTGCCTTCTGGACCAGGTTCTCAGCCTCCAGTTCAGCATCGGAGAGGCTCTTCTTCCTCTCAGCCTGCGCATCACGGATCATTACTTGATACTCTTCTTCAGTCTCCCTGATGCTTTTCAG
>JGI24710J26742_10001173_pt1 | contig 24207 bp, 24 predicted proteins | sample BioPla2DNA2_FD_26742 | JGI IMG/M metagenome (IMG submission 26742) | reverse complement strand
TTTCTTGCCTGAATATTAAATGCTGAAATGGCATTTTAAAAAACTCTCTTGTGAGAGTATTGGCAGGAGATGGGTTCATGCTTTTACCGTGACTTATTTTTGTAATTATATTGCATTATAAATAGCTTCATGTTACAATTAAATAAATAAAGACGAGATGAGTTAGTTTAAATTGATGAGAAGAGAAGAGATGAGGCGAGGAATAGTCATAGAATTGTATTCAAACGCCGGATTCATCTAATCTGGCGTTTCTTATAGTCTTCTCTCATGTCTTCCTTTTTAAGTAAGGAGGAATCAAAATGTATTATCCCGAATTTGACCGGGTTGTAAAGCTGGCTGAGCATTATAATGTCATACCTGTTTCAATGGAAGTTCATGCTGATATGGAAACACCTATAAGCCTTTTTAAAAGGTTTGAGGAAAGCAGGTTCTGTTTTCTTTTAGAAAGCATTGAAGGGGGTGAAAAATGGGGCAGATACTCAATCATTGGCAGAGAGCCTTTTCTTATAGTAAAGAGCTATAAAAACAAAACCATAATCGATAGCAGGGATGAAGGACAAAAAGAAGTTGAAGGAAACCCGGTGGAAATTATACGAAATCTCATGGGAAATTTTAAAGGTGCAAATCTTCCATATCTGCCGAGGTTTAACGGAGGAGCGGTGGGATACTTCGGTTATGATTTAATACGCTATTACGAAAACTTGCCAAATATGCCTCAGGATGATTTGGAGCTCCCGGAAAGCTATTTCATGTTCTCCGATGAAGTGCTTGTGTATGACCACCTTAAGCAAAAGATTCATATAATTGTTAATCTGCATGTTGGGGGAAACCTTCAAAGGTCATATAACAGTGCGGTTGACAGGATAAAAGCGATACACAGGGAGATTGTGGAGACAAGGTGGAAAACCAACGGGGATTTCAATTTAAAGCTTAAAAATAACAATAAAGAAATCGAATTTACCGGCAATATTTCAAAAGCATTTTTTTGCGATAAGGTTTTGAGGGCAAAAGAGTATATAAGAAACGGAGAGATATTTCAGGTGGTTCTGTCGCAGCGTTTATGCATTGAAACCAACGAGAACCCCTTTAATGCTTACAGAGCACTTAGGATAGTTAATCCTTCACCCTATATGTTTTATCTGAAGTTTGATGATTTTAGGATTGTGGGCTCTTCACCGGAAATGCTGGTCAGGGTCGAAAATAAAATCGTGGAGACCTGTCCCATTGCGGGAACCAGAAGACGGGGCAGGACAAAGGAGGAAGACCGGGCTTTAGAAGAGGAGCTTTTAAAAGATAAGAAGGAAATTGCCGAACACACAATGCTCGTGGACCTGGGCAAAAACGATATAGCAAGGGTGTCAAAGCTTGATACTGTCACGGTTAAAAACCTTATGCACATTGAAAAATACTCCCATGTGATGCACATGGTCACAAATATTCAAGGGGAAATGAGGGAGGATAAGACGACCTTTGACGCTATGATGTCCCTTATGCCTGCCGGTACCCTGTCCGGGGCACCGAAGGTAAGAGCTATGGAGATAATTGATGAGCTGGAAACAGTAAAACGGGGTCCTTATGGTGGGGCTATCGGGTATCTCAGCTTCAACGGAAACCTTGACAGCTGCATAACTATAAGGACTATGATATTCAAGGACGGAAAGGCATATGTTCAAGCCGGTGCCGGCATTGTGGCAGATTCCGATCCGGAAAAGGAATATGAGGAGTGTCTCAACAAGGCAAGGGCACTTCTTGAGGCTTTAGAGGAGGCGGGGAAGATAAGATGAGATAAATGTAAAAAATAATGAGTAGTTGAGTTGAGAAGAGAGGAGAGTTTAAAATGTTGAGAAAAGCAATTACAAAGCTGATTGAAGGAAAGAACTTAAGTGAGGCTGAGATTGTTGAGGCATTAAGCTGCATTATGGAAGGAAAGGCCACCCAAGCACAGATTGGCAGTTTTATAACAGCATTAAGAATCAAGGGCGAGACCACTGAGGAGATAACCGGTTGTGCCAGGGTAATGAGAGAAAAGGCGGAGAAGATCAGTCCGAAGGTGGAATACTATATTGATACCTGCGGAACGGGAGGGGATTGCACAAACACCTTCAACATTTCCACTGCAGTGGCCTTTGTTGCTGCTGCGGGGGGTGTAGCTGTTGCAAAGCACGGTAACAGGTCGGTTTCCAGCAGAAGCGGCAGTGCTGATGTTTTAGAGGTCTTAGGTGCCAATATTGACCTTAGCCCTATACAGGTGAAGGAGTGTATAGAACAGGTGGGAATTGGTTTTATGTATGCCCCTGCTTTCCATAAATCGATGAAGTATGCAGCCGGACCGAGAAAGGAACTGGGGATAAGGACGGTGTTCAATATACTGGGGCCTTTGACCAATCCTGCAAACGCGAGGGGTCAGCTTTTGGGAGTGTTCAATGAAAAACTTACGGAGCCTGTGGCGAAGGTGTTGTTGAATTTGGGGGTTGAAAGAGCGATGGTGATACATGGCATGGATGGGATGGACGAAATAACCACAACCACCGCCACTAAAGTTTCGGAGGTTCGGGACAATGAGGTTACTAATTATGAAATAAATCCTGAGAGCTATGGTTTTAAGCTTGTCTCAAAAGAGGATTTGACAGGAAAGGACGCAAAAGAGAATGCACAAATAATTCTGGGAATCTTTAACGGTGATAAGGGCTGTAAAAGGGACATTGTTGTACTGAATTCTGCGGCAGCTTTGTATGTGGGAAAGGTTGCTTCCTGTATTGAAGAGGGAATTGTGCATGCACAGGAAATTATCGATAGCCAAAAGGCATTAAAGAAACTCAATGAATTTATAGATATGACCAACTCCTTTTTAGAGCGTAAAGTGCTGTCGAGTTGATTATGGGATTAGTGGGATAAAAAGTGTCGAGCCAGTTACACGGTTATTATGACACGGTGAAGAGCTGTTGAGCCGGCTACATGGTTGTTGTGATATAGTGAAGAGCTGTTGAGCCGGTTACACGGTTGTTGTGACACTTCAAAAAGATTTTGAGCCGATGGGAGGGCTAAGATGATACTGGATAAAATTGTTGAAAAGAAAAGGATGCAACTTAAAGATGAGATGAGTAAAATTTCTATAGAGGGTTGGAAGCAAAGAATAAAAAGACCGGGACTGCACAAGCCCCTGGACTTTTATTCGGCACTTAAAAACAAGGATTCTGTGTCTATTATTGCGGAAGTAAAAAAAGCATCACCGTCAAAGGGACTTATAAAAGAGGATTTTGATCCTGAAGAAATTGCAAAGGAGTATATAGATTCGAGGGTTCAGGCCATTTCTGTTCTTACAGAGAAAAATTTTTTTCAAGGTGATGAAGAGTACCTTATAAAAATAAGACGGTTTTGCCCGCTGCCAGTTTTGAGAAAGGATTTTATAATTGATCTTTGGCAAGTTTACCAATCCCGATGCATAGGGGCAGATGCTATATTGCTGATTGTTTCCCTTCTTAGCGATGAGGATTTGAAGAAGTTTCAGGTGGTTGCGGGTATTCTCGGCATGCAGTGTCTGGTGGAGGTTCATGACGAAGCTGAACTTGAAAGGGCCTTGGAATCCGGTGCTAAAATAATTGGAATTAACAACAGAGATCTTAAAACCTTCGAGGTGGATATAAAGAATACCGAAAAGCTCCTTTCCCGAATACCTAATGACAGGGTGGTGGTCAGCGAGAGCGGAATTAGAAGCAATGAGGACATAAAATATTTGTATGATCTTGGCGTGGATGCGGTATTGATAGGGGAAACCTTTATGCGGGCTCAATCCATCAGGGAAAAAGTAAAGGAGTTAAGAGCGGTGGGATTATGACAGGGGTTAAGATTTGCGGTTTGAGAAGAAAAGAGGATATCGAGTATGTAAACCGGTATATGCCTCAGTTTGTAGGCTTTGTGTTTGCCGAAAGCAAGCGCAGGGTTACAAAGGAATGGGCTAAAGAATTAAGGGATGGGCTGCTGCCCAGTATTAGAGCTGTGGGAGTGTTTGTGAACGAGGACATGGAGAAAGTTGTAGATATAGTAAAATACACCAGATTAGACTGTGTTCAGCTTCACGGTGACGAGACGCCGGAATATATTGAGCAGCTAATGGAATCCATAAAAGATAATGAGGGTAAAAAGATTGAAATATGGAAGGGCATAAGAGTTAAAAATGAAGATTCTCTTAGGCGGATGTCCGAATACAGTGTGAATGCTTTTATCCTTGATACCTATGTTGAAGGTAGCTATGGTGGTTCTGGCAGTGTATTTGACTGGCATCTTGCTGCATTTGCCAGTGAATACGGCAAAATTATCCTTGCCGGTGGACTGAATCCCCAAAATGTGAAGGAAGCGGTGGAGAGGGTAAAGCCCTTTGCTGTAGATGTAAGCAGCGGTGTTGAGACCGATGGCTTTAAGGATGAGGCAAAAATAAAGGAGTTTATTAGAAAGGTTCGGCAATGTTAAAGCAGCATTGCCGTATATTTGTCTGAGAAAATTCTTTAATATTTATGTATTCATAGTATGTATTCATAGCTGATAGTCAAAAAGTAAGTAAAAATATGGAAAAGCATTATGAAGTAAGCTGCAGAGCCTGTTAATACTCCTTGGGGTCGAGCAAAACTTGCTCTGGGGGTTACGAGAAATAATTTGAAATATGGAGATATTTTGAGATTTGTTAAGATAATCCCTTCTAACAATAATATATTTAAATGCAAAGGTCAAAGAAAGTCAAAGTCTAATGTTGAAGAATAATTAAAAAAATAGTATAAATAATAGTGTAAGGATTATTAAAGGTCAAAACCAAAAACAATCAAGGAAATAATATTTATGGAGGTGTCGTTTATGTTCGGATTAGTACCTTTTGGAAGAAGAGGAATAGGAATAGGAAGAAGGAATGGAGATTTGTTTGATATTGACAGCTTTTTTGATGATTTCTTTAATGATTCGGCATTTCCTGTGTTTTTCGGAAGCGGTAGCAATATGAGGGTGGATATCAGTGAAAACGAGAAGGAATACGTACTTGAGGCAGAGATGCCGGGAGTGAGAAAAGAGGACATCAGTATTGAAGTCAATGATAACAGACTGACCATAAGTGCGAAACGAGATGAAAAGGTTGAGGAAAAAAGAGGTAATTACATCAGAAAAGAGCGAAGAGCCAGCAGCATGGCAAGGTCATTTTCCGTTGAAAACGTTGAAAGCGATAAAATCACTGCAAAACATGACAACGGTATTCTGACTTTGATACTTCCGAAGAAGGAGCAGAGCAGGCCGGAAGGAAGGAAAATAGACATTTCATAACACAAGGTATATATGTCATGATGTAGGGTCGTAATGTCATGATGAAACCTTATGCTTCCCTTGCAAGAAGTAAAGTTTGCAAGGGAAGCCGATATTATTTTGCAATTTATTGTAATAAAATATTAATGATGCATTAGGGTTTTTGTTCTATTGGAATAATAATTAATCTCCTTCTTAAGACAAGAGCAATATAAAATTTTGTATTTAAAAAGGATGGATATCCGGTGTATCAAAACTCATGCAAGGGAGGTGCTTTATGCAGTATAAGGATTATTACAAAATTCTTGAGCTTGATAAGAATGCTTCTTCGGAGGATATTAAGAAGAAATACAGAAAGTTGGCTAAGAAATATCATCCCGATGCCAATCCCGGCAATAAGCAGGCCGAAGAGAAATTCAAGGAAATCAATGAGGCTTACGAGGTTTTGGGAGATGAGGAGAAGAGAAAGAAGTACGATAGCTTTGGAAATGCGTACAACTTCCAGAACGGATACGATTTCGATCCGTCGCAGTACGGATTTGGAAACGGTGTGAGATATGAGTTTAGAAGCAGCGGCTCAAGCGGTTACAGCGACTTTTTTAACATGTTTTTCGGCGAGGACGGCTTTGATTTTGACAGCATTTTTAATTTTTCCGGTGGAAACAACAGGCGGGTAAGAACACCGCAAAAAGGAGAAGATATTCAAGCGGAACTGGAAGTAACTCCCGAGGAAGGCTTTCACGGAGTAGAAAAAAGGATATCTATCCGGGGCAAAGAGGGCGTAAAGAGCCTGTCCTTTAAGATTCCCAAGGGTGTAAAGGACGGAGAAAGGATAAGATTGCGGGGACAGGGGGAGCCCGGTTTTTATGGCGGTGAAAACGGTGACCTGTTTCTTACCATCAAGGTAAAATCCACAGATCGTTTTTGGCTTGAGGGAAACAATTTGGTAACGGCTATAAATGTAATGCCCTGGGATGCTGCTTTAGGAGGAGAGTTGGCTGTTGATACCATAGATGGAAGGATTATGGTTAAAATACCCAAAGGAATACAAACCGACAACAAGATACGGGTTGTAGGTAAAGGATATATTGACAGGACGGGAAGGAGGGGCGATTTATATATAAGGGTCAGGATTGTGAATCCGAGCCATTTAACCAGCGAGATGAAAGGGCTTTATGAAAAGCTAAAGATGGCTTCACAAGGGAGATAAAACACGGAGAGGAAGGTGTATTGAATAAATGTGAAGAAAAATAACAGGCGATATAACTTGCTTCACAATGTTTCTTCCACATTTTTCTTCACTTAAATAATATACACCCACAGAGAGGAGGGATAGTAATGAACATAGAAAGATTTACTGAAAAGGCACAGGCGGCGATTTCTACAACTCAGGATGTTGCGGTGAGGATGGGACACCAGCATGTTGACGGGGAACATATCCATTTTGCCTTGGTGACCCAGGAAGACGGACTTATTCCCAAATTGATCGGTTATATGGGACTAAATGTCCAAATGTATGCAAAGGATATTGAGACAGAATTGGAAAAACTTCCGAAGGTGTCCGGAAGTGGGGCATCTAGCATGTATGCAACTAGGCGTTTTAATGAGATTTTGCTCCATGCCGAAGATGAGGCAAAGCGTTTTAAAGACGAATACACCGGTGTTGAGCATATTTTTATGGCATTATTAAGAGAAAAAGGCACACCTTCTCAAACGATATTCAAACGTTACGGAATTACTTTGGAAAAGTTTATGGCCGGCCTCGGAAAGGTGCGAAGCAACCAGAGGATAACATCTAAAAACCCGGAAGAGACGTATGATGCATTAAAAAGGTTCGGACGGGATCTGGTGGAGCTTGCAAGGCTGGGCAAGCTTGATCCTGTAATAGGCAGGGATGCGGAAATAAGGCGTGCCATACGCATATTATCCCGAAGAACCAAGAACAATCCGGTGCTCATAGGAGAACCTGGGGTGGGAAAAACCGCAGTGGTGGAGGGCTTGGCTCAGAGAATCCTTAAGGGAGATGTACCGGAGGGTCTAAAGGACAGGACTATTTTTGCCCTTGATATGGGGGCTTTAATTGCTGGAGCAAAATACCGGGGTGAGTTTGAAGAAAGGCTTAAGGCTGTTTTAAACGAAGTTAACAAGTCTGACGGAAGAATTATTTTGTTTATCGATGAGCTCCATAATATTGTGGGGGCAGGAAAGGCAGAGGGTGCCATGGATGCAGGCAATATATTAAAACCTATGCTGGCAAGGGGTGAACTTCACTGCATTGGAGCCACTACCTTAGATGAGTACAGAAAATATATAGAAAAGGATGCCGCCCTTGAAAGAAGGTTTCAGCCCATTTTGGTAGATCAGCCTACGGTGGAGGATACCATCTCGATTTTGAGGGGATTAAAGGAGCGGTTTGAAATACATCATGGGGTTAGGATAACCGACAGTGCCATTATTGCATGCAGTGTGCTGTCCAACAGGTATATCAGTGACCGTTTTCTGCCGGACAAGGCTATTGATTTGATGGATGAAGCCGCTGCTATGATCAGGACTGAAATTGACAGTATGCCCACAGAACTCGATGAGATTCAAAGAAAAATTATGCAGCTAGAAATTGAGAGGCAGGCTCTTAAAAAGGAGGAAGACGAAATATCCCGGGACAGGCTTTTGACTTTGGAAAAGGAAATATCATCCTTTAAGGAAAAGTCCGATAGAATGAAGGCTCAATGGGAGATGGAAAAGGAGAACATAAAGAGGGAAAAAGAGCTGAAGTCGCAGATAGAAGAGGTCAAAAGACAAATTGAAGAGGCGGAGAGGACATATGACCTTGATAAACTGGCAATTTTAAAGCATGGAAAGTTTCCTGAACTGCAAAAGAGCTTGGAGGAAGAGAAACAACGCAAAAAGATAAGTGAAAATACTCTTTTAAAAGAAGAGGTTACCGAAGAAGAGATTGCTGAAATTGTGTCACGATGGACAGGGATTCCGGTAACAAAGCTAGTGGAAAATGAAAAGGATAAGCTTTTAAATCTTGAGGGTATATTGCATAAGCGGGTTATCGGGCAGGATGAAGCGGTAAACGCAGTAAGCGATGCTGTTTTGAGGGCAAGATCCGGACTTAAGGACCCGAGAAAGCCCATTGGTTCGTTTATATTCCTTGGACCTACGGGAGTCGGTAAGACCGAGCTGGCAAAGGCATTATCCGAGGCTCTTTTTGACAGCGAGGACAATGTGGTTAGAATCGATATGTCGGAGTATATGGAAAAGCATTCGGTTGCAAGGCTTATTGGTGCACCTCCCGGTTATGTGGGTTATGAAGAAGGCGGGCAGCTTACCGAAGCAGTGAGGAGAAAACCCTATTGTGTAATACTCTTTGATGAGATTGAAAAGGCACATCCGGAGGTTTTCAATGTGTTATTGCAGCTTTTGGATGACGGACGGCTGACCGACAGCCAGGGAAGGACCGTGGATTTCAAAAACACTGTTGTTATAATGACGTCAAACATAGGCAGCCAACATCTTTTGAGCGGTATAAAAAACAACAGTGAGATTGATGAAAATATAAGAAATGTTGTAATGGGAGAACTGAATAGACATTTTAAGCCCGAGTTTTTAAACCGTGTGGATGAGATTGTCATGTTTAAGCCTTTGAGAATAGAGGAAATTGTTAAGATCATTGATCTTGTTTTAATGGATATTCAAAAAAGGCTCGACGACAGAAGGATCAGGCTCAATGTATCGGAGGCGGCAAAGCAGCACATGGCTGAAAATGCATATGATCCCGTGTTTGGTGCAAGACCTGTAAAGAGGTATGTTCAAAAGCACATTGAAACGGTAATAGCTAAAAAAATTATTGCCGGAGAAATAACAGAAGACACAGATATCGATATAGATGTGGAGGAGGACAAACTTACAGTTGTTGCTAAAAAATAAAAGTTCGGGTGTTAATTAAATACATGGAGAATGCAGCAGTGTATTTTTCATGTATTTTTTATTATACCCCGATCCAAATAAATTTTTACTTTTATAGAAAATTTACTTGTATTAAATGAAAGAATATCATTGCATTTTCCTATTTTGTCAATATTTGCTCAAGGTTTTGCTGAGGTACAAACCCTTGACAAATACGCCTACAAACATTATAATGATATTAATAAAATGATAATATCAAACGGAAGATATCAGTGGTGGGGTGATAGTATTGGGTGGAAATATAGTTAACAAGCAGGGTCTGACAGAGGAGCAGTTTTTATCTGCTTATGATGCAAGCAAATTTGAAAGACCGTCAGTAACAGTTGATATGCTGGTTTTTACCGTTACCGACGAAGAAAAGGAGAATTACAGAAAGCTTCCCAAAAAGGTCTTGCGGCTCTTGATGATAAAAAGGGGTGATCATCCGTTTATCGGTCAATGGGCGCTTCCAGGCGGTTTTGTGAATATGAATGAGAGTTTGGATGAGGCGGCTTTAAGGGAGTTAAAAGAAGAGACGAACATTGATAATATTTATATGGAGCAGCTTTATACATGGGGGGATGTAGACCGGGATCCTCGTACAAGAGTGATAAGTGCCTCCTACATGTCCCTAGTGGACAGTTCAACCTTGGATATTAAGGCCAGTGATGACGCCGATGATGCCAGATGGTTTACCGTGTCGTGCAAAATGTATCAGGAGCAAAGGACGGTTACGGAGAACGGATATGTATTACAGCGGTGGTTTAAATTAACCCTGTCCAATGATGACGATGAACTTTATGCAATTGTGAAAACAGAAAAGACTATGGAGGGAAAAATAGCAAGTATTAAAAGAGAGATTGTGGAATCCCACGGAATTGCTTTTGACCATGCAAAGGTCATACAATACGGAATTGAAAGGCTTAGAAATAAAATAGAATATACGGATATTGCATTTAACCTTATGCCCAGCCGCTTTACCCTGACCGAGCTTCAGCAGGTTTATGAGATAATCCTTGACACGGAGCTTTTAAAAGCCAATTTTAGAAGGAAGATTGCCAATATGGTGATAGAGACCAATGAGTATACAAAGGATGCAGGGCATAGGCCGTCAAAGCTGTTCAGGTTTAATTCCGATTGGGAAAATGCTTAAGGATGAAGAAAGAGGTGGCATATATAAGTTGCAGAGGAGGGCTTTTTTATTTGAGAACTTTTGGGTAATGTGTTAGTATTATATCTTAAGGAGATCAAATTATATGGGTTTGTTTTTTCTCAAACCTTTTAAAACTATTATAAGAAGGTGATTTAATTGTTTATTGTAGGGCTTAACGGGAGTCCAAACAAGGATGGAAATACAAAGTTTTTATTGAATACTGTGCTGGAAGAAGCAAAGAATCTGGGAGCGAAGACTATGATATTGGAGGTACAGGAACTTTTGGACTCTACCAAAAATCCGTTTTGTGTTGTTTGCAGCAATCCGTGTTCCGGTGTTTGTTATGAGGGTACGAAGCTGGAGGAAGCTTATGAAACCTTGAAAAGGGCAGATGCTATAGTTATGGGTAGTCCTGTGTACTTTGGAAGTGTTTCTGCACAGCTCAAGGCTTTCTTTGATAAGACCCGAAAGCTAAGGGGAGAAAAGGCTTTCTGCAACAAGATAGCCTGCGGAGTCACAGTGGGGGCTTCCAAATACGGTGGACAGGAAACAACCATGAAGGCATTGCATGATATAATGCTGGTTCATGGAATGACTATTGTTGGTGATGGATATACTGAGTATGATTGCGGACATCATGGTGTGTCGGCACAAAAGCCTGCGGAAAAGGATGAGTTTGCTATAAAACGTGCGGGAATACTTGCTAAGCGATTAGTAGAAGCTTGCAAGGAAAAGGGAATAGAGTAACATAATCAACTGAAGAAAGATATGGAACAAACTTAAGTTCTTAAAATGTTTTTCTTCTCAAAAACTTTTGCAGTGAGTGGGTGGGGGCAGGATGCTCCCATTTTTATGACTTTTTTTAACGGTTACAATAAAAATAATAGAATATTAAAATGAACAAGGTGAAGATATGGGTGATAAATTCTCAAGAACAGAATTACTAATAGGAAGGTCATCACTGGAGATTCTTAAAAAAAGCAAGGTAGCAGTGTTTGGAATTGGTGGAGTGGGTTCTTATGTGGCCGAGGGATTGGTCAGGTGTGGAGTGGGAAGTCTGGTTCTGATTGATAATGACTGCATTGTTCCTTCGAATATCAACAGACAGCTCCATGCTACAAGTAAAACCTTAGGCAGACCCAAGGTTGAGGTTATGAAGGAGAGAATACTTGAAATAAACCCGGAGACGGAAGTATGCATCCATCAGGAATTCTATCTTCCCGATACTAAGGAATGGCTTGTATCAAAGGACTATGAGTATATTGTCGATGCAATCGATACCGTTACAGGGAAAATAGGTCTTGTGGTTCAAGCAAAGAATATGGGTATACCTATTATCAGTAGCATGGGGGCAGGCAATAAATTGGATCCCACAAGGTTTGAGGTGGCGGATATTTTTGAGACATCGGTTTGTCCTCTTGCCAAGGTTATGCGAAAGGAACTCAGGAACAGGGGAATTAAATCGCTCAAGGTTGTATATTCAAAAGAAGAGCCAATAAAAAATAAAGATAATCCGGGCATCAATGAAAACTGTATTTTGGGCGAGAGTACCGAAAAAGATGTTGGCACAAAGAAGAGAATACCGGGAAGCATTTCCTTTGTTCCGTCGGTTGTAGGACTTATAATTGCAGGCGAGGTAGTAAAGGATTTAATAGGATACAAAAATGAGCAAATATTTACTTAATATTTTGTGTTATTAGTGCTATAATTAATATAATATCCTGTATCAGAGATTATTTGCAGAGTATCATGGGAACAAATAGAGGACGTGTATTTTTAAGGTTTTGAAGTCGGGAAGTTTATCGTGTTAAAAAGCATTAATTGTGCAAAAAATACTACGAAGGAGTGCTAAATGTTTAATAAACGCATTAATATATTTACCGGGCATTTCGGAAGCGGAAAAACGGAGGTATCCGTTAATTATGCTCTGAAGCTTTCCGAACAGGGGAAGAAGACAGCAATTGTAGATCTAGATATAGTTAATCCCTTTTTCAGGACAACTGATGCAAAAGATGTATTAGAGTCAAAGGATATCAGGGTGGTTACACCGATGTATGCCAATACTAATGTTGATGTTCCTGCATTGCCTGCCGAAATAAATACATTGTTTGAGAAAAAGGAGTATAATGTGGTTCTTGATGTAGGCGGTGATGATTTAGGGGCAAGGGCATTGGCAAGGTATAAAGAAGAGATAGTCATGGACAGCTATGAAATGTTTTTTGTTATCAATACAAAAAGACCGATGACCGATACGCTGAGTAAAACCGAACAGATGATACATGAAATTGAAGAGGCATCGGGCTTGAAAGTAACCAAACTGGTTAATAACACGAATCTTCTTGGCAATACCACAGCTCAAGATGTGCTTGAGGGTCATAAGATGGTTAAGGATTTGTCCCAAAGTCTTGATATACCCATTGGGTTTATAAGTGGTTTTTGTGAGTTGATGGAAGAGGTTCAGAAAGTAGCAGAGACCGAAATACTGTGTATGGATAAACTGATTAAATTACCGTGGGATTAATGGAGGGGTTGTAATGAATAATTTTAAGTTGAGGGGATTTCTTGCAGAGGGTGCTATAATAAGGACAAAACATTGCAACTCATCAAATTGGGTGACAAACGTAGTTTACGGTATCAATGATGATTGTATTGAGATCGATATAGGGCTTGAGAAAAATTATATCGAAAACATAATCATGGTGGGAGATACAATGAAATGCAAGTATTCCACCGATGAGTATGAATTTACGCTAATAGGCTGGGTTACCAGAATAAAGCTCGAAGATCCCCAGAGCATAACGATAAAGGTACACGATGCACGGCAGTTTAAAAATCATCGCAATAATTACAGGTATGATATATATTTGTGTTCCGTTATTAGAAAGAAAAAGGGCGACAGCAATGGCATATTTGCTATAATGGTCAATTTAAGCCGGAACGGAGCTGCCTTTATTGTTAAGGAGGAAATTGAAGGACAGCTGGGACTGGAAGAAAACCAAGAAGAAAAAATCTGTTATTTTGATGTTCATATTTCTCCGAAAAAGCAATTGTGTTTTGAGGGAATAATCCGAAGGAAAAACAGCAATTCAAAGGGTTTTGAATATGGTGTCGAGATTGTAGATATTGATATTGACAATGAAAAAAATTTGAATGAATTTTTAGATGAACTTGAAAAAAAGGACAAAGAGTTCTATAATAAACGAAGCAGCTTTTGGTCGAAGAATAGCAAGTATAATAAATAATGGGGGATGTAAATGGCAAGGGTTATTTTTAACGAGGATAGGTGTAAGGGCTGTAAGTTGTGTACTGCAGTATGTCCGAAAAAGATTGTTATTATTCTTGAAGATAAATTAAACCAAAAAGGTTTCCATCCAGCTGGTGTCAATGAAATGGACAAGTGTATCGGATGTGCTTTTTGTGCAACTGTATGCCCGGATTGTGTAATTGAAGTATATAAGTAAAATTTGATCGAAAAGATTAGGGGGACTTTTATATATGGGAGAAAAATTATTAATGAAGGGTAACGAGGTTATAGCAGAAGCTGCCTTGAGAGCAGGATGCAGACATTACTTCGGTTACCCCATAACGCCACAAACAGAGATCGCACACTATATGGCAAAGAAAATGCCGGAGTATGAAGGTACTTTTGTCCAAGCAGAAAGTGAAGTCGCCGCAATTAACATGGTTTACGGTGCGGCCAGTGCCGGAGCCAGGGTTTTAACTTCATCATCGAGCCCGGGAATAAGCCTTAAGCAAGAAGGTTTGTCCTATATAGCCGGTGCCGAGCTTCCGGCTGTTGTTGTAAATATTGTAAGATGTGGCCCGGGTCTGGGAGGAATTTTGCCGGCTCAGTGCGATTATTTCCAAGCGGTTAAAGGTGGAGGACATGGAGACTATAAGATGGTCGTTCTTGCTCCCTCCAGTGTTCAGGAGTTGTATGAACTGACGGTTGAAGCCTTTAACATTGCCGATCGTTATAGAATTGTGTCAATGATTATGGGAGACGGTATATTAGGACAGATGATGGAAGCCGTTGAGTTTAAAGAAAAAGAAAACATAGAAAAGATAGAGAAGAATTGGGCAGCTACAGGGACACAGATGAAAAGGGAACATAATACCGTAACCTCTATCTATATTGAACCCGAGGTTTTAGAAAAGCATAATCAGAGGTTGCAAGCAAAATACTCATTGATTCAGGAAAAAGAAACCCGTGTTGAAACCTATAACTGTGAAGATGCGGATATAATAGTGACGGCCTTTGGAACGGTTGCAAGAATAGTTAAGAATGTTATAAAGATGGCACAGAAAGAGGGTATAAAGGTGGGATTGATAAGACCTATCACCTTGTGGCCTTTCCCGGTAGATGAATTTGAGAAATACGCTGATGTTCCCAAGGCATTTTTATCAGTAGAACTTAATGCAGGGCAAATGGTTGAAGATGTTAAACTGGCTGTCAACGGCAAGAAGCCTGTGCATTTTTATGGCAGAATGGGTGGAATGATACCGACTCAGAAGGAAATTCTGGACAAGATTAAAGAAATTTTGAATAAATAAGATAGAGCATTTTATTTTGGAAGGGGAAGAAAAATGGATACAGTTTTTAAAAAACCGCACGCTTTAGCCGATGTGTCTATGCATTATTGTCCCGGTTGCACCCATGGGATAGCTCACAGGCTAATTGCTGAGGTAATAGATGAACTTGATATTGAAGGAAAGACAGTAGGAGTTTCACCGGTAGGATGTGCTTACAACAACTATATATATTTTAATTGTGATATGGTACAGGCAGCCCACGGTAGGGCACCGGCAGTTGCTACTGGTATAAAAAGGGTAAATCCCGACAACTTTGTGTTTACGTACCAAGGAGACGGAGATTTGGCGGCAATTGGTACGGCAGAAATTGTTCATGCCGCTACAAGGGGCGAGAAGATAACAGTTGTATTTATAAATAATGCTATTTACGGAATGACATCGGGGCAAATGGCGCCCACTACCTTGATAGGTCAGGTTACCACCACCAGTCCTTTTGGAAGGAAACCGGAGCTTCACGGGCATCCTGTCAAGGTTTGTGAACTTCTATCTACATTAGAAGGTGCGGTGTATGTAGAAAGGGTTTCATTGCATGACGTAAAAAATATCAAGAATGCAAAAAATGCAATAAAGAAAGCCTTTAAGGTACAAGCTGCGGGACTTGGTTTTTCAATTGTTGAAGTTTTATCCTCCTGTCCTACAAACTGGGGAATCAACCCCATCGGAGCATTAGATTGGATAAAGGATAAGATGATTCCGGTATATCCCCTTGGAAACTTTAAGGGTAAGGATTTGGAGGTGTAAAGGAATATGTCAGATCAGCAGATTATTATATCAGGTTTTGGCGGACAGGGAATACTTTCAGCCGGAAGGATTCTCGCTTATGCTGGTATGTTGGAAAATAAGAATGTTTCATGGTTGCCTTCCTATGGACCCGAGATGAGGGGGGGAACTGCCAATTGTAACGTAATAATATCCGGTGAGGCGGTAGGTTCTCCGATTTTAAACAGTGCAACGTCTTTAATAGTTATGAATGGTCCATCCCTTGACAAGTTTGAGGGTATTGTGGAAAGCGGAGGATTAATTATAATAGACAGCAGTTTGGTTGATAAAGAGCCGAAAAGGAAAGATGTAGAGGTTTGTGGTATTCCTGCTACAAAGACAGCCTTTGAGATGGGAAACCCAGCCTTTGCAAATATTATTTTGTTGGGTAAGCTGATTGCTGTAACAAAGATAGTGTCTAAAGAAGCTTTTGAGGAATCTCTGAAAAAGATGCTGCCAGAGAAGAAGCATCACTTGATTCCTGTTGAAATGAAAGCCCTTGAATTTGGTATGCAGTATTAATATTCTAATTATGATTTATTATGCAGTGGATTAGATATAAGCACGGTGCAACCTTTTAGGTAAAATGTATTCAATGTCCTCATCTGTATAGTTCCTGAATATGTGTTCATGATAAGATGTGGATTCGAGTCGGCTTTCCATTTTATGAATGTGACCGTTTTCAGTTTTTAGAGGAAATCCGGTATAACCTGAAAAATAATGGGTATGTCCACAATAGGATGAAATACCATAAAAGGCATGTATGTGGAATGCACCTATACCTATCATATAATCAGTATAGCCTAAGATGGTATGCTTATGTCTGTTGGTAACTTTGGTTTCAAATTTATATTTATGCTTGTGAGGATGCATGAAAGCTAATCTCCTTTGTTAACTTTTGTTTTTTATATGGTTTATAGTATTAATTTATACAAAACAGCCTAAATTATTAGTCCAATTTTTGTATGATGCGTGATGGTTCACGATTCACAAAAAACTGTTCCTTATTCTTTAATGGAACAGTTTTTTTAGTGCTTGAAAGAAATTATTGCGACAAAATATGTTTTCATAAAGGATCTCAGTCATTATCTTCATCGTTTTTGTTTTCAATTACAACATAAGACCGCTGGTTAAAATACTTGTTTACACCGGTTACGGTAAAGGTTTCAATGGGGTATTTATTAATAACTATATCCTTTGCATGACCGATGTAGGATGTCAGAACATCTCCAACTCCTATGCTGTGCTTCATGTATTTGTTTAATGTGCCAATAAGACTTGGCAGCTTATCAATATTGCTTAAGGTTCCATGCTGTTCAATAAAGGCTTTCATGAAATTGAGCTGGTTTTTCTTTCGCTCAAAGTCACCAATGGAATGAGTGATATTACCCATTTCATCATTGCTCTGACGATACCTGACAAAGCCCTCGGCTTCCTTGCCGTTTAATCTGTGCCACCCTTTATCTAGGTGAATATAAAGGTCTTGGTATATGTCATCATAGTGCATATCGTAGGGTACATATATGTCAACTCCGCCGAACAGGTTCACTATATTAACGAAACCCTCAGTATTAACCCTTACATAGTCATGAACCTCAATATCAAAAACCTCTTTCAATATAGCAGCCAAAAAGTTCATTGAGTAGGCACCGAATTTGCCCTCGTGCTTCATATAAGGTCCTATTAGGTAGGCACTATTAATCTTGTAAAAGTCAGGGTCATTTACCCTGTTATTCAGTTCCAAGTAGTGTTTGACTTTTTCGTTGTAGTCGACATACAAATCTCTTGGAATCATTATTAATTTTAGCTTCTCATTCTTTTTGTCAATGCTTAGTATTCCGATGGTGTCGTATAATCCGGATACTCTATCCTGACCAATAAACATAATATTCCGACTTTTTTCATCCACAAGCTTTTCAGGGTATTTCATTCCGTTTGTCAACCCGGGAATTGAGTCATAATCGATTTCTTCCGGTGTTGGACTTGGAGTAACCCTACTAACCTTGGTGGGTGTGGGCGAAATGGTTTTAACAGGAGGATATGTAATTTCTAAATCTATATCGGAACCGCCGCCACTGCTTCCTAGAGCAAACTTTCCAAAAACAAAAATTAGCACTCCTAAAACTGCAAAACTGGCAACCCATATAAATAAAGATTTCTTAAAACTCAATTTTTTACCTGTGTTTTTCTTTATATTTTTCTTTGTATTTTTCTTTTTCTTATCAGGCACTGCTTTTTTTTGTTTCATTATAAAAAAACCCCTTAATAAATTTAACATTTGTATAATAAATCTATATTTTAAACATTTATATTTTAACACATATTAATACTAAAAGGGATATAAAAATTTTATTTTAAATAAATTTAAGATTCTTGTAATAATTTGTCCGGATGTGTCTTAAATGATAAAAGCAAGAGACGAAACATGTCCCTTGCTTTTTGCCATAACATTACAAAACTTACTATCTACCTCTTCTAAGTGCTTTGGGTCTACCCAGAATTTCAGTAAAAACTATTCCACGAATTACATCTTCTTCGGTAAGGCTTGAAAAATCCAAAGCTGTTTCAAAGGGTGACTTTTCATCATATTTGGTTTTGCCTGTGCTTTTTTTGGATGAATTTACTTTACTGCTTTTAGCGACAGGACTTACTTTGGGACTAGAGTCACTTTCAATCCCTAAACTGCCTTCTGAGCCGGCACTGCCTTCAACCCCGGGCATACCTTCCAAACTAGCACTTCCTTCAACCCCGGGCATACCTTCCAAACTAGCACTTCCTTCAATTTCGAGGCTACCTTTCAAAGTAGTGTTTGACCCTGTTTGTGGCACAGGAGTTCTTTCAAATCTATAGTTGCCTTTTAAATCCCAATTCGGTCTATTGATATTTCCAACCTCATAATTGCCCTGAGGACGTGGTGGTGTTGTATATCTAGGTTTAGATCCGCTTCCAACAGGTCGCTTATAAGGGCTTGGTCTAGGCGAACTCATTTGTTTGTAAGGTTTTTGTGCGTATGGGTTTCTATTTGGTCTATTACCTTGGAAATTTTTTTCCTGATTGAGCTCGGAGGAAATTTCATTAATAACATCCAATATATCCTTTAAAAAATTACTCATTAATAAAACAGCTCCTTAATACTTGACCATAGCGGTCAAAGCTTTTGTTAGTGGGATTTCACGAAGTGAAATGACCAAAAAGTGAGGGGGTTCGATGTCCCTGAGCTTTTTACGGTTCTTTCTTTTCAATTGTACGACCTTCTTGTTTGCTAGCCTTTGAAATGCTGCTTCTCATCTGGGTATCAGCTAATATGTTTTGCATATTGTAGTAGTCCATGACACCGAGCTTGCCTTCTCTAAGAGCCGTTGCCATAGCTTTAGGAACTTCTGCCTCTGCCTCTACCACCTTAGCCCTCATTTCCTGAACCATAGCTTTCATTTCCTGCTCTTTTGCAACAGCCATAGCTCTTCTTTCTTCAGCTTTTGCCTGAGCAATACGCTTATCTGCCTCTGCCTGGTCTGTTTGAAGCTGTGCACCTACGTTTCTACCAACATCTATGTCGGCTATATCAATTGAGAGTATTTCAAAAGCTGTTCCCGCATCAAGACCTTTGCTTAATACTGTCTTGGAAATTGCATCAGGATTTTCAAGAACCTCCTTATGGTTTAATGAAGAACCGACTGTTGTTACGACACCCTCGCCAACACGGGCAATAATGGTTTGTTCGCCGGCACCACCAACTAAGCGATCTATGTTTGCTCTTACAGTAACCCTGGCTTTTGTACGAAGCTCAATACCGTCTTTGGCAATTGCAGCAACAATCGGTGTTTCAATTACCCTAGGATTTACGCTCATTTGAACAGCTTCAAGTACATTTCTTCCTGCAAGATCAATAGCTGCCGCTCTTTCGAATTCAAGGGGGATACTTGCCCTCTGAGCAGCTATAAGAGCGTTAATAACTCTGTCAACATTACCTCCAGCAAGATAATGTGCCTCAAGCTTGTTTATCGAAACCGTAAGACCTGCTTTTGTTGCCTTGATAAGGGGATTTACCACTCTGGCAGGTACAACTCTTCTAAAACGCATTCCGACAAGAGTAAATATACCAACTTTAACATTTGCTGCAATCGCAGAAATCCAAAGACCTACAGGGATAAACGAAAAAAAGAATACAAGCAATACGATTGCTGCCCCAAAAATAAGAATAAAACCTAAAACACTGCTTTCCATACCATTCATAAAAAACTCTCCCTTCGTGTATATTTAATTGTTGTTACATTATATAATTTTAGAGATAATATAATGTTCGTAATGCAATTATTTTATTTTTTCAACTACAACTCGCCGTCCTTCAACATCTATAACTTTTACTTTTGTATCCTTTTCGATATAACCAAACTCAGACACAACATCCAGTCTTGTTCCGTTAAATTCTGCGGTACCTGCAGGACGCAATGCCGTTAAAGTTGTTCCTTCTTTTCCAAGAAAAACTTTAAGATCTTCTGTTCCCTGAAAACCGCCCTCCTCATTCAATGAATCAGTCAATACTATAGTTTTAGATAAAAAGCCTTTTTTTGCTGAGTATATTGCCAAGACAAAAGCAAGGGCTAATACCGCAAGTATGATTACAATCATTATTATGGCATCAATAAGAGATTCCATGGTTACTACTACTCCTATTACAAGAAAGATTGCACCGAGTGCACCCGGTACTCCAAAACCAGGATTAAATATTTCTAATATAACCAGCAAGAACCCGATTATAAAGAACAATGCGGCCCAGATATCAATATTGTAAATAAAGTCAAACAAGTGAACAACCCCCTTTTTAGACGTTTTAAGAACAAAACTTAATGGAAACAGATATTGCTACGTAATATTATATACTATAATTGATATAAATCACAATAAAATTCTAAAAATAAGGGTGTATTAAATAAACAAAAGCTCACCTTTCGCTTTTTGGTTATTTCACTCTGTGAAATTCCACTAACAAAAGCTCAGGGGCATCGAACCCCTTCGCTTTTTGGTTATTTCACTCTGTGAAATTCCACTAAATGTGAAGAAAAATATTTCAGAAACTTAAGTTACGCAAGCAAAGAGCCTGCAAATACTCCAGAAACTTGGGCATATAAGAAATTAATGCACTTTCTTTGGTAACAAAAAAGGCAGGTAACAAAGTCCTGCCCTTTAATACATTTATCTTTTTTGCAATAATTGTAATACAAACTGCATTCAATAATAAAAAAGTAATTAATTATACCTCAACAATCCACCCAAAGGTATCTTTTAATTTCCCGCTTTGAATACCGGTAATAGTGTCGTAAATCTTTGTAGAAANTTCGCCGATCTTTCCATCATTTATTGTTATTTTATTGTTGTTCCAATTTAGCTCACCGATAGGAGAAATTACGGCTGCGGTTCCTGTTCCAAAGGCTTCTTTAAGAGTCCCAGCTGCGTGTGCATCGTAAATTTCCTGTATGCTTATTTTTCTTTCGGTTACCTTTATTCCTGCTGCCTTAAGAAGTTCAATGGAAGATGCTCTGGTTATTCCTGATAATATGCTTCCTTCCAAGGATGGAGTAATAACTTCATCGTTTATTCTGAAAAACACATTCATGGTTCCAACTTCTTCGATGTATTTTTTCTCAATTCCATCCAGCCAAAGCACTTGGGTATATCCAATTTTCGTTGCATCTATTTGTGCTTTAAGGCTTGCAGCATAATTTCCCGGGGTTTTTGCAAAACCTATTCCACCCTTGACAGCACGTACGTAATTGGGTTCAACATATATTTTTACCGGGTTTATTCCTTCCTTGTAGTAAGCACCAACAGGTGAAAGTATTATTATAAACTGGAATGTTTTAGACGTCCTGACTCCAAGAAAAGGATCTGTTGCAATTATAAATGGACGAATATAAAGGGATGTACCTTCCGCTTCCGGAATCCAATCCTTTTCAAGATTTACAAGAGTCTTGCATGCTTCTACAGCAAAATCAACATCTATGGGTGGTATACACAGCCTATCATTAGATATATTAATTCGTTCCATATTTTTTTTAGGTCTGAAGAGAAGAACTTTTCCATCGGCTGATTTATATGCTTTTAAGCCTTCGAAAACAGCCTGACCGTAGTGGAATATCATTGCAGAAGGTTCAAGAGAAATAGGTCCATAAGGAACTATTCTTGGATCATGCCAGCCTTTACCTTCCGTATAATCCATCACAAACATATGATCAGTAAAGTGTTGACCAAAACCTAATTTATCTGGATCAGGCTTATTTTTTGGATTTTGAGTTTTTTGAATACTTATCTGGTATGACATAATTTTAACCCCTTTCAAAATAAAAATAGTGTTATATTTGTGATTCCGATATCATACTTTGTAGAGGGTATTCGGAATTAAAATCTCGGGGAAATCGGATCCCATTGATTTTTGATCCTTTGGATTCATGAAACCCCAATTAAATTGACCTTATTATCTATTATGCAACTTTTTTATATGAAAATCCAGTACTTTTAAGCTAAAATATAAAAACTTCATGTACATAGGATAGCATTTACAATAAGGGTTAACAATATTAAAAGGATTCGGGGAATTTTTCGATATTTTGTTTATTTAATGCACCTTTTTTAGAGTGAAGAATTTGCATATCACAGGATAAAATATATAATAATATCAAATATCATTTTTTTTAATTGATATACTAATACATTATTTGCTATTATATTTCTATAGATATGAAAATAACTTGGAGGTAAAAATGCTAGAAAAATTTTATCCCGATTTAAAAGTAGATAAGGTACAGGATATTGACTTGGATTTTCTTAAAAAGAATGATATTAAGGGAGTTGTTCTTGATATAGACAATACTCTTGTGCCGGAATATGCAAAAGAGGCAGATGAAGAAGCACTAAATTGGATTGAAAGTGTCAAAAAGAAGGGATTTAAGGTCTGCATAGTATCTAATGCATCTCAAAAACGGGTGGAAAGGTTCAATGAAAGCTTGAAGCTTAATGCTATTCATAGAGCTTCAAAGCCAGGAAGCAAATCTTTTTTAAAGGCTATGGAATTAATGGGGACAAAGCCGTCAGAAACTGCTGTAATAGGAGATCAGATTTTTACCGATGTATATGGGGGGAACAGGTTGAATATGTTTACAATACTGGTAAAACCCATAGATAGCAGAGAGTTTATAGGTGTTAGATTAAAAAGGGCTTTAGAAGGTGTTGTTCTTGCAAGATACTATAGAACCCTTCAAAAAAGCAGAAAGTAGGATTAATACAAGTATAAAATATATTCAAGTATAAAATGTATTATAAAACAAACTCAATCTCAATAGGATATAATGCCTTCGGTCAAGGTAAAATAATAGGAGAAGAGGAATAATTATGAAGATCGATGTTAGGGTAACGGGGAAGACACAATTGTTAGGGCTTATTGGCAATCCGGTTGAGCATTCCATATCACCTGAGCTTCATAATTCGTTGAGCTCGTATTTAGGGTATGATATTGTGTATGTACCTCTTAAAGTTGAAAAACAAGATCTTGGGACAGTTGTAAATGCATTAAAATGTTTGGGGTTTATCGGTTTTAACGTTACCATTCCATTCAAAAGAGAAATAATGAAGTACATCGATGAAAACACCAAAGAAGCCATACTAATGGGAGCTGTTAATACAGTAAAAAACATAGACGGACGGCTTTTTGGTTACAATACCGATGCTGAAGGATTTGCAAGATCCTTCAAAGAAGAAGCGGGTGTAGGCTTTAGCGGGAAAAAGGTTGTACTTATAGGAGCCGGAGGTGTGGCTCGTTCAATTGCTGTTAAATTGGCAAAGGAAGGAGCAGAAAAGATAAGCCTTGTGAATCGTACAACTTTGAAGGCTATTGAGCTTGCAGATGTGGTAAATGAAAACATCAGAGAGATTGTACAGGTTTATAACTTTAACGATAAAACCTTTATGATGGCTTTTGAGGAAAGTGATATTATTATTAATACCACTTCTTTGGGGATGTTTCCTGATGTTGACAATACTCCGGTAAAGAAGAGAAATTGCTTTAACAGCAATCAAATAGTATATGATGTAATCTATAACCCCGTTAAGACGAGGTTTCTTTTGGATGCAGAAAAAATGGGTGCTAAGGTGATAAACGGGTTGGGTATGCTTTTCTATCAGGGGATAAGTGCATACGAGATATGGACCGGTGTGAAATTTTCTGAAGAAGACCTAAGATTGATATTTGATTCGTTTAAGAAAATTTTAACTGAACTTTGCAAGAAGTCGCCCAACCTCTTAGGTGGGAGATGAATTGCAGATTGACATAACCTACCATTATATGTCATACTATAATCAGTAGTAAAACTTATAAGGTAGGTGAGAACATGAGATTAGACTCAAACAATCATTCAGTATTCCTATTATATTATCATTTAGTATTAGTAGTAAAGTACAGAAGAAAAGTAATAGATGAT
>JGI24710J26742_10001168_pt1 | contig 24279 bp, 20 predicted proteins | sample BioPla2DNA2_FD_26742 | JGI IMG/M metagenome (IMG submission 26742) | reverse complement strand
TTTCCTGGAGTGGCGGAGTTGAGAAGAGTTCTTAGGGGCTTTTTGCCCATTTTAATTCTTATATTGTTTTTACTTATGCAGGGCTGTACCGGCAGAGTCGGTAGCTACGGCAACTACAGGGTCTTAAAGTCATATAACCCCAGCAAGCTTGCCATAGGCTTCAGAAACGATGACTGGATTGCGACCTATGTCACTGCCGCCCTCAAGGTCTCGGCTGCAGAAGGTACCGTGCATCACAATGCCATCAGATGGTTTGGGAGCGATCAGATCAGCTTCCCGGCCGATCCTACCGCTATGGACAATATCGGCGCAATACCGCCCCGCACTCTCTTAGTCGGCTGCGACGTGGATGTTTACCCGATGTCTTATATGGTAGAGGATAGATTTGAGGGCTTTGATGTTGACATTGCCAGAGACGTCTGCTACAGACTCGGCTGGAGTCTCTACTTCATACCCATAAAGGCTGAAAATGCCTATATTGAGCTTTCCTCCGGGAACATCGACGTCGCTTGGGGCGGTCTGGCCTTGGACCTTGAGGCCACCGACCACACGGTTGTGTATCCCTATATGACTCAGGAGATTGTTTTAGTCAGCAGACGTGATACAAAGTACAGAAGTTTAAGCAGCCTTAAAAATGCCAAGCTTGCCATGGATTCAAGCCAGCTCTTTTTAGATACCATCAACTCTGACGATAATCTGAAAAACAGTTTGGGTGAGATACAGAGAGTCCAAGGCGGCGCGGAGGCCTGTTTTAAGCTTTTAAATGAAGGTAAAGTAGATTGCATCTTGGTGTATAAATCCGCCCTTCTTTATTTTGGAAAATAAGGCAGATATGTGGATATCGGGGGATTGGCGGGACTATGAGCTGATTGACTGCTCGGACGGCGAAAAGCTCGAGCGTTGGGGAGAATATCTGATACGCCGCCCGGAGCTTGGCGCCAAAGAAAAACATACCAAGAGTTCGATATGGAACAGAGCTGACGCGTGTTTTAGCGAGAGTGGTAATAAAGGCGGCTCGTGGTGTGGAGATAAGCTGCCTGCAAAATGGGAAATCTCGTATAAGGACCTATCCCTTTACGCCGAGCCCATGAGTTTTAAACATATGGGAATCTTTCCTGAGCAGGCAACAAATTGGGATTTTACAAGAAGCCTTATAGAGGGTGCAGGCAGACCCGTTTCTATATTAAATCTCTTCGCCTACACCGGAGCTTCGACAATTGCGGCGCTCAAGTCCGGCGCTTCGGTATGCCATGTAGATTCATCCAGACCGGCAATCGCCTCTGCCAAGGAAAATCTGCTTTTAAACTCTCTGGAGAAGGCTCCCGTCAGGTGGATACTTGACGACTGCAGGAAGTTTGTTTTGAGAGAAGTGAGAAGAGGCAATAAATATGATGCCGTGATAATGGACCCTCCCGGCTTCGGCAGGGGAAAAAATTCTGAAATCTGGCGTATCCAAGATGAGCTTTTTCCTTTTTGTGAGCTCTGCTCGGAGCTTTTATCTGATAATCCTTTGTTTTTTTTAATCAACACCTATTCGCCCAAAATAGGGCGAAAGAGCTTGGAGGAAATCTCTGAAAAACTTCTTCTGAGCCGCTTTGGCGGCAGAGCCGAAACAAAAGAGCTCGCACTTCCCATAAGCCTGAGCGGAAAAGAATTGCTTTGCGGAGTAAGTATGCGATGGACAAAATAATTAAAATACAAAACTTGCACTACACCTATCCCGAAGACGAGATTGAAACCCTTAGGGGCTTAAACCTTGAAATTGAGCGGGGCAGTTTTGTTGCGGTTTTGGGGCACAACGGTTCGGGAAAATCGACACTGGCAAAGCTCTTAAACGCCCTGCTTTTACCCACCGAGGGCAAGGTATTTATAGACGGAATGGACAGCTCGGATGAGAGCTTGACACTTGAGATTCGCCGCACTGTCGGCCTTGTCTTTCAGAATCCCGACAATCAGTTAGTTGCCAATCTGGTTGAGGACGATGTGGCCTTTGCGCCGGAAAATTTGGGCATACCCGCTGACGAAATTAGAAGGCGTGTTGATGAGGCTCTTGAAACAGTCGGCTTAACCGACCTCAAGCTGCATGCTCCGCACCTGCTTTCAGGCGGACAAAAGCAGAGAGTTGCAATTGCCGGAATACTTGCCATGCTGCCCAGCTGCATAGTTCTGGATGAACCCACCGCTATGCTCGACCCGGCCGGACGCAAAGAAGTCTTGGCATCGGTACACAGGCTTTGCAGAGAAAAGGACATTACGGTTATTTTAATCACTCACCACATGTCGGAGTGCATTGATGCTGACAGAGTTGTTGTTCTATCTGACGGTCTTATGGTTGCAGACGGAAGCCCCTCCGAAGTATTTTCTCAGGTAGAGCTCTTAGAGTCCGAGGGTCTCTCTGTACCCGAGACCACAAAGCTTCTCTTTGAGCTTAGTAACGAGGGCTTTGAGCTTGATCTCTCCGCTCTCTCAAGCGAGGCCTGCGCGACAGAGATTCTGGAGGTGTTTAAAGCCGTATGAAGACTGTGCTTGAAACAAGAGGGCTCTCTCACACCTACAGTCCGGGCACACCGTTTGAAAAAAAGGCGATTGATGACATAAGTGTTAGACTCTATGAGGGGGAGCAGATAGCCATTATCGGACATACCGGTTCCGGCAAATCCACCTTTATCCAGCACTTAAACGGGCTCTTAAATCCCAGCTCCGGCAAGGTTCTCTATAAAGGAGAGGATGTTTTCGGCTCTAAAGAAAAAACCCATTCCCTCAGATTTAATGTCGGACTTGTATTTCAGTATCCCGAGTACCAACTCTTTGAGGAAACGGTGTTCAAGGATATAGCTTTCGGGCCGTCAAACATGAAGCTTGACGCCAAAGAAATAGACGAGCGCGTCCGTGAGGCGGCAAGCTTTGTCGGCATAGATGAGGACCTCTTCGAAAAATCTCCCTTAGAGCTTTCGGGCGGCCAAAAACGCCGAGTTGCAATTGCCGGAGTTATAGCTATGAGGCCCTCTGTTCTCATACTTGACGAGCCTACGGCAGGCCTTGATCCTTCCGGCAGAACCGATATTTTGAATAATATTAAGCTCTATGGAGACAGAACAGGCTCTACAATAATACTTGTCACCCATAACATGGACGATGCCGCCGACTTTGCAGACAGGCTCCTGGTTTTTTCTAAGGGCAAAATAATAAACGACGGGAAAAGTTCTGATGTTTTTTCCGATGCTGAATTTTTGGGCTCTATCGGTTTGGATATTCCCAAACCCACCGAAATTGCGACAAAGCTCAGAGAAGGCGGACTCAAGCTCCCCTCTCACATTTACACACTCCAGGCCTTGAAGACCGAGATACTGAGGCTTAAGAAGGGTGGTGCCGAGCTTGTTTAAAAATGTCACCCTTGGTCAATATTTCCCCGGAGACACCGTTCTCCACAGGCTCGATCCGAGAGCCAAACTTATCTTTGTTTTTATATTCATAGTCGCCCTGTTTACAGCTTTGAACTGGTGTTCTTTTGCGCTGATCTTTGTCCTGACCATATCCTGTATTCTGATTTCCAAGATTAAGATGAAGACTCTGCTTTCGGGCATGAAGCCGATTTTAATAATAATTCTGCTCACCGCCTTTTTAAATCTCTTTTATACTCCCGGCGAGCCGCTTTTTGACTTTTGGATTTTCCACATCAGCAAGGAAGGTCTTAAAAAATCTATACTGATGTCTGGCCGCATCATTCTTCTTATTTCCGGCACTCTCTTGCTCACCTATACAACAAGCCCGATAGCTCTTACGGACGGCTTGGAGTATCTCTTAAACCCTTTAAAAAAAATTAAGGTGCCTATACACGAGATGAGTATGATGATGAGTATGGCCCTGCGCTTCATTCCCACGCTCATTGAGGAAATGGACAAAATAATCTCGGCGCAAAAAGCCAGAGGCGCAGATTTCGATACGGGCGGACTGATTAAAAAGGCCAAAGCGCTCCTGCCTATCTTGGTACCCCTCTTTGTTTCGGCTTTCAGGAGAGCGGACGAGCTCGCCATAGCTATGGAAAGCCGCTGCTATCACGGAGGCGAAGGCAGGACAAGAATGAAGCAGCTTAAGATGAAGACTGCTGACTACATAGCTCTCGCATTGGCTTTTGCCGTCCTCATGGGCGCCGTAGTCTTGAGCTCCTTTGGCCTATGAGAAACATTGCTTTAAGACTTAGATATGACGGCAGCTCCTACCACGGCTGGCAGATTCAAAAGGGAGATATATCCGTATGCAGCGTAGTAAACGCCGCCCTCTCCGAAGTGTGCAAGGAAAAGGTTCACGCCAACGGCTGCGGCAGAACCGATGCCGGGGTGCATGCCTTAAATTACTGCGCAAATTTTAGAACAAGAAATTTGATACCGGCCGAACGCATTCCTCTGGCTGTAAACACCAGACTGCCCAGCGACATCTCCGTCATCTCGGCCGTGGACACCGGCCCCGACTTCAATGCCATCTCCGACTGTCTTAAAAAAGAATACACCTACAAAATAATGAACTCCCGCATAAGGGACCCCTTTTTAAATAAGAGGGCCTGTTTTATACCGGCTAAACTGGATTTTTCGAAACTATGTGATGCCGGAAAAATGTTTGAGGGCAGGCACGATTTTGCTGCCGTGAGGTCGGTGGGAAGCCCGACAAGGTCGACTGTAAGGACCGTACACTATGTCGAAGCAGAAAAAGACGGCGATTTTATAATAATAAGGCTTTGCGCCGATGGGTTTTTATATAACATGGCGAGAGCCATTGTCGGAACAATGGTTTTTTCGGCCCTCGGAAAAATAAACCCAAAGGATATTCCTGTTTTTTTGAAAAAAAGGGACAGGAGGCTAACCGGTCCCACTATGCCTCCGCAGGGGCTATATCTATCTAAGCTTTGGTATGACGGAGAAGTAGGAGAGATGATGCTTAAAGACCTCCCTTTTATTCAGCATGATTAATTTTACTTGCGATTTTATCGGAATTTTTATAAAATATCTTATCGGCTCCTTAGAGGAGGTTTAAGTTGAAACTTACAATAGATTTGATTTTGCTTTTTATATTGATTGTCTGCACATGGGCAGGCTTTAAAAGAGGCCTTATAATGTCCATAGGCAGCATGATTTTGATTATTATTTCTCTTTATACCGCAGTCATCCTCTCCTCCGCATTTTCTTACGAAGCGGTTTCCGCGCTGAGGCCCTTTGCCTCGGGTTATGTTGAAAAACAGATGAAGTCCACTGTTCTTAAAGAAATGAATCTTGCCGATACACAGCTTTCATATGAGGATATACTGGCAAATCAACCTGAGCTAAAAAGAGAATTTTGTGTTCAAACATACAAAAGCCTGGGAATATACGACGATGCGGCTGAAAAAATGGCTGAGGAGGCCATAAGCTATGCCGAAAATCAGAAACTTGATATCACAAACTCTGTTGTTGAGGTTCTCTGCCACAGAGTACTCTATGTTGGCTGTATCGCTCTTCTTTTTCTTATTATTTTAATAGGGCTCACAGCTTTGGCCAATATACCGAATCTGGCCTTTCGAATTCCCAATATGGAAACCTTGGACTTTGTCGGCGGCGGTGTAATGGGCTTCTTCGTAGGTTTTACCTACTGTATACTTCTCACTTGGATACTTCGCTTCCTCGGTCTTTTTATAGGCAAGGAAACTTTGGGACATACTATTCTGGGCCGTTTTTTCATAGCCGTGGACTTCATAACGATAGGAATAGGCATATAGCTTATTTACTACTCATTTATCAATCATAATATTGACAAATCTCTAAAAAAATGGTAAATTAGCACTCAGGGAGACTGAGTGCTAAACTATGGTCTGCTCTCAATGAAAGGAGGCAAGATATGCCGGCTGCGCTTTGTTCACGCTGCAAAAAAAACTTAGCTGTAATATTTATAACTAAGTTGGAGGGTGGAAGGCACGTCAATGAAGGACTTTGCCTATCCTGCGCCCATGAACTAAATATAAAACCCGTGGAAGACCTTATAAGCAAAATGGGTCTTTCGGATGATGATATAAATAATATCTCCAAAGAGATGACCAATGCTTTCAGCGCTGCCGAAAGCAATGATATCCCCTATGATGACGGCAGCTTAGACGAGGAGGGCAAAACCGCCACTTTCCCGTTTATGAACAAGCTCTTTGGAGCTATGTCAAGACCGGCAGAAAATGAGGACATTCCCGGTACCGGTCAAGATGCTCCCAAAAGAGATGATGCTGAAAAGAGGGCTGCAAATCCGAAAAGAAAGTTTTTAAACAACTACTGCATTAACCTCAGTGAAAAAGCTAGACTCGGCCAGCTCGATCGGCTGATAGGACGCGAGGAGGAGCTTGAAAGAGTGCTCCAAATTCTGAACCGCCGTCAGAAAAACAATCCCTGTCTCATAGGAGAGCCCGGCGTCGGTAAAACCGCCATAGCCGAAGGTTTGGCGCAGGCTATATCCGAAGGGAGGGTGCCNTATAAGCTTCTTGACAAGGAGGTTTATCTTTTAGACCTCACTGCTTTGGTTGCGGGCACTCAATTCAGGGGACAGTTTGAATCGAGAATGAAGGGACTTATCGAAGAGATAAAGTCGGTGGGCAATGTTATTCTGGTCATCGACGAGGTCCACAGCATTGTCGGCGCCGGCGATGCGGAGGGCTCTATGAATGCCGCAAACATACTGAAGCCCGCCCTGTCGCGCGGAGAAATTCAGGTGATAGGCGCAACTACATTTACCGAATACAGAAAGCATATTGAGAAGGATGCTGCGCTGGAGCGCCGTTTCCAGCCCGTCACGGTGCCTGAGCCCTCTATTGAAGAGAGTATAGAAATTCTAAGCGGTATAGCGCACTACTATGAGGATGCTCACAGTGTTAAGATAGGACCCGAGGTTATAAGACAGGCTGTTCTGATGTCGGAGAGATACATAACCGACAGATACCTCCCCGATAAGGCAATAGACCTTATTGACGAGGCCTGCTCGGATGTGAATCTGAAAGATAAAACTCTAAATCGAATTGCAGAGATTGAGAAAGAAGTTAAAGATTTAGAACTCGAGAGAGAGCTGCTTCTAAGCGACACCAAGGAAGATGACTTTGAAAGGCTTGCCTTCATCAGGAGCTCGCTTCTTAAGTTAAATGATGAGCTGAACATATTGAAGTCTGAGCTTCCCGAACTCACTGTTGACAATCTTGCCCGAGTTATTGAGCTTTGGACCAAGATTCCCGCAAGCTCGATAAAGGAGGATGAGTTTATTAAGCTCACCAATCTCGGTGATCAGCTCAGAGAGCACATTGTAGGACAAGACGAGGCAATCGACACCGTTACCGCCTCTATTAAAAGGAGCAGGGTCGGCCTGCAGGCAAAGCGGAAACCTGTAAGCTTTATCTTCGTCGGCGGAACGGGAGTCGGCAAGACGGAGCTTGTGAAAAGGCTTGCCGAAAAACTCTTCTCCAGNCCGGANAATCTGATNCGTTTGGATATGTCGGAGTATATGGAAAAGTTCTCTGTCTCAAGGCTNATAGGTTCCCCTCCCGGCTATGTCGGCTATGATGAGGCCGGTCAGCTGACGGAAAAAATCAGGAGAAAGCCCTATTCGGTTGTCCTCTTCGACGAGATTGAAAAGGCGCATCCCGATGTAATGAACATACTGCTTCAAATTCTTGATGACGGAAGAATCACGGATTCTCAGGGCAGAACAGTAAACTTTGAAAACGCCATAATTATAATGACAACTAACGCAGGCAGCAACACAAGAGGTTCGGCAATGGGCTTCGGAGCGTCTGCCGAGCAGCAAAATCGTGAAAAACAGCTCAAGGCTCTTAAGGAATTTTTGAGACCCGAGTTTATAAACAGAGTGGACGAGATTGTATACTTTAATTCCCTCACGGAAGAGAACTTCAAGGCCATTGCCGATTTGATGCTGAATGAGGTAAAGGACCTTCTGAGTGAGCGAAATATAAATCTGATTTGGAACGAAGATGTGCTTGAATATCTCATCAAAAAAAGTTATAGTGAGACATACGGAGCCCGCAATCTGCGCAGGGTGATTCAAAAAGAGGTTGAGGATAAAATAGCCTCCTTATTGGTTGATGAACTCAGAGGCGCAGCGGACGAAATTTCTCTGTCCTCGGAAGGCGAAATAATAACAGTAAAGGCCAGATAAAGTATGCGTTCATTTGAGAATGATTATTCGGAAGGAGCTCTTCCCCAAGTACTGGAAGCTCTGGTAAAAACAAATTTTGAACAAAGCCCCGGCTACGGCACAGACAGCTACTGTGCCGAGGCCGGAGATGTGATCCGCGGACTTATTGCAGATGAGTCTGCGGATGTCCATTTTTTAAGCGGGGGTACTTTAGTAAATCTCTGCTTCATATCAAGCGCTCTCAGGCCGCATGAGGCGGCAATAGCCGCGGTAAGCGGACATATCTCTGTCCACGAGACAGGCGCCATTGAGGCCACGGGTCACAAGGTAATAGAGCTTCCCTCAAGCGACGGCAAGCTCTATCCTGAGCAAATAAAAGAACTTTGTGAAAACTATTGGGCAGACCCTACACATGAGCACATCGCAAAGCCCAAGCTTCTCTACATCTCACAGCCCACTGAGTGCGGCACTCTTTACAGCATTCGGGAACTGGAAGAGCTCTACAAGCTCTGCAAAGAGCAAAAATTATACCTCTATATCGACGGCGCAAGACTGGGCACCGCTCTGGTTTCGGATAGGTTCGGCGGCAGTATTGAAGAGCTTTCTAAAGCCTGTGATGCCTTTACTATAGGAGGAACCAAGCTTGGAGCTCTATTCGGCGAAGCTTTGGTTATAATGAACGATAATCTTAAGCCCGAGTTTAGGTGGATGATGAAGCAAAGGGGCGGCATGATGGCTAAGGGCAGGCTTTTGGGAGTTCAGTTTTTGGAACTCATGAAAGACGGGCTTTATTTTGATGTCGGAAGACATGAAAACAGCTTGGCTCTAAGGCTTAGAGATGCCTTTTTGGACAAGGGTTATGAATTAATGTATGACTCCTACACAAATCAGCAATTTCCCCTCGTCCCTCTTAAAGATGTTGAAAAGCTCTCGGAAAACTTTGATTTTTCAAAGATGGGCATTGTTGACGGAACTCACCAAGTACTCAGATTTTGCACAAGTTGGGCTACGAGCTCGGAAGATATAGACGAGTTTATTGATTTTTTGAAGACGGTTTAGCGGGAAAGGAGATTTTATGAGCCGACTGGAAATAATTAGTGGAGACATAAGCAAATCGCAGGTTGACGCTATAGTAAACGCCGCAAACACCTCGCTTTTAGGCGGCGGCGGAGTGGACGGCGCAATACACAGGGCAGCCGGACCTGAGCTCCTTGAGGAATGCAGAACTCTCGGCGGCTGCAATACGGGAGAGGCAAAAATTACCAAGGGCTATAAGCTGCCGGCAAAGTTTGTTATTCACACTCCCGGCCCTGTCTGGCACGGAGGCGGAAGGAATGAAGAGGCTCTGCTGAGAAGCTCTTACCGCTCCAGCTTGGAGCTTGCCAGAGATAACGGCTGCAAGAGCGTGGATTTTCCCTCGATAAGCACCGGAGTTTACAGTTTCCCCTTGGAGCTTGCATCGAAGTACGCTGTTGACGAGATACTCAAATTCTTATCAAATAACGAGCTGCCTGAGAAAGTCAGAATGGTTTGTTTTGACAAGAATACACACAGATATTATGAAAACGCCCTCAGAGAAGCCGGTTTATGAAGTTTAAATTCAGGGGCTTTTCATATAACTCTCCGCTGATACTGAGCTTTGCCTTTATTTCTCTTGCCGTTCTCTTATTGAGTTTTTTGACAGGCGGCAGAAGCACTCGCTTGCTCTTTTGCGTTTACCGTTCCTCACTCGGAAACTTTTTAACTTATCCGCGTTTCATTCTTCATGTCTTGGGGCACAGCTCATGGGAACACTACATCTCCAACATGATGATTCTCCTTGTCATAGGCCCTGCCATGGAGGAAAAGTACGGCTCCGGGATGCTTTTTTGGGGCTTTATTATAACTGCCTTCATTACCGGACTATGTCAGTGGATTTTCTTCCCCTCTTCGGCAGTTTTGGGAGCCTCGGGCATAGTCTTCATGCTTATTGTGCTCTCCTCCCTCTCGGGCATTCGCGACGGAGCCATTCCTCTGACTCTTCTTTTTGTTTTAATTCTCTATCTCGGAAAAGAGCTTTTGAACGGACTGACTCTCAACGACTCGGTTTCACAGCTGTCTCACATAATAGGAGGCATCTGCGGAGCTGTTTTCGGACTTTTAATAAGAAGGTAGGAAAAGATATTTTGAGTATTGAACTTGAAAACACAATTTACAAGATAATTAAGGAGTTTGAACTCAGGTTTTTTCTCTCGATATTCGAGCAGGTTAAAGAACGTGAGGGTTCGCTCAGCGCCGTTGAGGCCTTTTCTTTAGAGGTAATTGATTCTTTGAATTCGCCCACTATAAGTGAGTTTGCAGATTTTCTGGGCATATCTCAATCAAATGCCAGCTATAAGGTGAGCAGTCTGCAAANGAAGGGCTACATAGAAAGAAAACAGTCGNNAGAAGACGGCAGAGAGTATCATCTTTTGCTCACAAAAAAATACTACAACTATATGGGCCTCTTCCCCAAGAACATCAGCAGTTTTTTGAACAACATTAAGGAAAAAATAAGTCCCTTTGAGTTCGAGGCTTTTAAAAAGGCTTCCTCCATAATCGCAGAAGAACTTTCGAAAAGGAAACTCATCAAAGGGTAATTTCTTTTTGTTTCGTTCAAAAATGCTTTATTTCAAAGCGCGCTATAATCCGTCTAGGTAAAACCATGGATTGAGACGGGAATGGAAAATTACAAGCTCACTGATGCGATTTAAATCTCGGGTTTTCAAAGCTCCCTAAAATTTGAACTTTATTCTGCTTCCTCTGTTGATAAAGCTGACGATTAGACAAAGGCATGAAAGTATTTATAATAAAAGTATTTATAAATGTATTCAGGCTATAGCGCGTTTGTATTTTCTGTTGTGGTCGATGTGAAATGTTAAAATGCAGACAGACACATAATTATAAAATATCAGCTATAAAAATCTCATTTGGATATCAGACACGGAATAGTAACAACCGATAGTGATAATTTGTAAAGAGCCGGCGCAAAAAATGCGCCAGCTCTTTATCTATAAGACTTTATACATAAGATGTTTGAGTTTAATTATGAAATGTCCCCTCGGTATTAGAAATAGGTTTTAGAGATTCTCTAGGAGGTCACATATGAGAGATGTTAACTTACAAGTTCTTAACTGCAAAATATGCTGAACTGGTCGCTTCTCCGATACGGCCAGGATCAGTACAGTCACCAATACTTACAACACGCTCAAAACGCGCTTCAAGCTCATCCAGCATGCTTAGGTCAGAACGAATACCGAGAGAAAGAACGGTCGCATCAACCGCAATCTCATAGGGACCCTTATTCTCGTCTTCTTTGACATCAACAAATCCGTTTATGTTGCGCATACCTTTTAGACTTGCACTGAAAAATTTGCCGCTGTATGGTTCGACTACAATGGCGTTATCCTTAATCTCTTTCAGCGCAGTGCTGGTCTTGATTTCTGCGCCGCGTTCAGCAAGGAACATCTCCGTCTTCACAACGTTATAGTAAAAGATTCCGTTGCCGACTATGGGCATCATCTCAATAACGATAACCTTATTGCCATCTTCAGCAAGACGCTCGGCAGTCTCAAGACCAGTCATGCCGCCTCCGATTACCGCAACAGTCTTGCCAGTCATCTTGACATCACCACGTAACACATCAAAAGAAGGAATTCCTTTTTCGATACCGGGAATGCTGGCGGGAACAATGGGCTGACCACCACTTGCAAGTATTACTGCATATGGATTTTCTTTCTTGAACTCATCAAGCATTGCCATCGTTACTTCAGTATTAAGGTAAACCTCAATATTCGGGTTCTTTGCGACCTGACGACGGTACCATGCTATAAGATTGTCCATACGGAATTTATTAGGAGCCTTGTTGGCGAGATTAAGACTGCCGCAGAGCTCGTTGCGCTTATCATACAGCTTAACCTTAAATCCACGCTCGGCAAGCGTCATCGCAGCCTGGATACCGGCAGGACCGGCACCAATTATAATTACTGTGCCATCACCCTTTTTCAGCGGAGTGAGGTTATCTATCTCGCGACCAAGCAACGGATTGACAGCACATCGGATTTGCGCATCCTCCGCAGTGACACGGTAGAGGCAGTAGTTGCACGAGATGCATGGACGGATGTCTTCGGAGCGACCTGCTTTAGCCTTGTTTGCCCACTCCGGGTCAGCAGAGTGTTGGCGGCCAAGAGTCTGAAAGTCGTAAATACCTTCCTCAAGGAACTGTTCAGCTTCTTCGGGGGTTTTTACCTCGTTAGGGCCATAGATAGGAACACTGAGCGCAGCTTTGAACTTCTTATAATATTCATTGCGCCATCCGGCCTTCATATCAGGAGAGCCTGTGCGGTCGATAGAGCCGATAGTGGTATTGAAGGCATCAACACCGTTTGCCTCAAGATATTTTGCAACTTCAACCATATCCTCGACAGTATTCTCGCCCTCGTATCCCTCGCCATCGAAAAGGTGAATTCGGCAGGTTACAGGGAAGTTTGCAGGTACACGCTCACGAATCTTCTGCACAGTCTCAACTACTATGCGGCAGCGATTTTCCATAGAACCGCCGTACTCATCAGTTCTCTCGTTACGGATGGGACTTATAAACTGCCCCATAAGGTAGAAATGACCACAGTGAATCTCAACGCCGTCGCAACCAGCTTTCCATGCATGCTCTGCGCCGTTGGCAAAGCCTTCTTCAATTTGATGAATTTCTTCTACTGTAAGCTCATGACATGGCGCAGTTTTGCCGACCATCTTAGTGGGCAGAGCTGTTGCGGACACAGGGCTGTGTCCCTCGTTATACTCAGGTGCAGTCTTGCGTCCCGGGTGGTTAAGTTGGCAAAATACCTTGCTGCCATATTCATGAATACGTTCAGCGAGGATGCTCATTGCGTGGCGATCATCGAGTGTACGTAAATGAGTCTCACCACTCATTGCTATTCCACCGAGCTCGGGGCCAACGACAGCTATGTATCCGACAATGATAAGACCACATCCACCCTTTGCTTTTGCAGTGTAGTATTCTATACCTCTGGGTGTAATTTCACCGCTTGCTTGACCAAGAGCATCGTCCATCGGAGATAACACCACTCTGTTAGGAGTTACGCAACCATTTATACGTCCCTTAGAAAACAATTTTTTGAACATTTTCTTCACTCCATTACAATTCTAAAACTTAATTTTTACACCGTTATAGGCATCAAGAGCAATACGCTTATAGTCTTCACGCGTACCCTGACGCGGTGCAGACCCAGCACTTGCACCAACTCTATTCTTATACTCTGCTGTATCCGCAATTTTTTCAAGATCTTCTTCAGTCGCGGTCATGCCATAGTCTTTGAAATTGTTTGGCAGTTGTAAATCATCTCGTAACTTCTCTATTCCGAGAACACATGCCTTTGCTGCCTCAAGCTCTGTCATATTGGTAGTGTCGATACCCATTGCTTCAGCACATTCGGCAAGTTTTTTTGACGCAACTTCCACGTTAAACGCCAATACATGGGGAAGAAGAACTGCAAGCGTTGTGCCGTGAGAAATATTGAAGCGTCCTCCAATTGCAAGACCAATGTTATGCCCGTCACCGGTACCGATGTTGCTTGCAATCATTGTTGACATATGCGCTGCGAGAATCATATTGGATGCAGCATCAATGTCATTTGGATTATTTACAAATTTGAGAAGATTTGTGCAAATCATGCTGAAAGTCTTGTATGCAATAGCATCCGTGATAGGGTTTGCCTTTCGGCCAATATAACCCTCAATACAGTGAGCCAGTGCATCAAAGCCGGCATCGGCAGTAACACTACGCGGTGAATTTTTCAGTAATTGCGGACAAAGTAGAGCAATATCTGACACACAGTACGGAGAGCCTATCTGCTGCTTAGTCTGTTGCTTGGTATCTACGATAGAAATAAACTGGGTTACCTCCGCACCGGAGCCGGCAGTTGTTGTAACCATTATAGTAGGTAGACAACGGTTTTTTACTTTATTCATCCCATAGTAGTCGCTAAGATGTCCTTCGTTTGTGCAAAGAAGAGCTGCAGCTTTGGCAGTGTCTATTGCGGATCCTCCACCAAAACCAATAACGACATCACAGTCTGTCGCTTTAAGTGCATCAGCTGCAACTTCCATTGTGACATCAGTCGGATTAGGCTTTACAGAGGTAAATGTCTCGTATTTAAAGCCAATTTTGTCCATTGCATTTTGTATATCTTCCCATATGGGAAGAGCAGCGACACCGGGGTCTGTCATTATCATAGCCTTACTTACGCCGAGAACACTGCGTGCCTGCTTTAGACCCTCGCAAAGGTCATTGCTGAACATTGTTCTTACGGTGGAAAAATAGCTAAAATCATTCATACAAAACCCTCCAAATAAAATTATTATTTTAACATCCACCCGCAGGAAGCATATCAGACATAAAGTTTCTGAACAATTATCCTAATTTACTATTTTTTTGACAATATCACGCAGGAAACTGTGAAACAGTCTTATTTCTAATTGCAGATATAATTTATTTCTTGACAATCTATATCCTAAAAGATATTATTTTCATAGATAGTATTAGTAATTTATCAATAAATATAGTACTTCTTGCTTTTTACTATGGAGGTAGCATTATGATAAGCGAGCAGAATTATAAGTACATGTACGACTTTCAAAATGAGTTACTTAAGCTTTATTTGAACAGACCTCATGATGAGCTAATAAAATGCGGCATACTTCGTTCGATAGAACATTGTTTTGGGTATAGGAAGAGTATTTTTGGATTTTTAGGTAATATAAATGAGCGCACGCTTTCTCCTAACATTTCCTGCAACGGCGTGGACATGAATTTTTCTCAGGCTTTCATCAAAGAGCTTTGGCTACCCGATACATGTTTGTCAATTAACTCTGACCAATCTGTATTCAGTGCCATTCCAAGTGGAAAGAAAAGCAGATTATATAAAAATCTTATGCGAGAAAATGGAATTTCTGATTTTGTTATCAACTTTATTTATCTTCCAGGTAAGACAACATATGTTGCTTATATAATTATCTTCAAAGAAGAAGGGAGTTTTGAGAAAGCTGAGCTTGAGCTAATAAACATGATGTCAGAGCCGATATCCATTGCAGAGGATAATTATTTAAAGTTATGGAATCTGCAAAATACCATGAAGCTTCTGCAGAGCGCAACAAACTTCTTCCCTCTTGGAATAATGATAATAGAAAATTTGGATAATGTTACATATACAAACGATCTTGCACGCGAGTATCTCAAAGAACTAGGCTATCCTGACCCACGGTTTTACAATACATTTTATCTAAATGAGCTCTACAGACATTTTCAGTATGATGTTCTCAACTTCGGTGCAAGTAAACCAATACGCATAAACCGTTTTTTATTTAATATCCAGACAATAACCAATCCCGGCAAAATACTCGCAAATGTTACACATCTTACAGATCAGACCAATTTGCAATTCAAACCGTATGATAGCACCGGAATAAACTATAGAGAAATAACCACCTGTGTTTATATTGTGAGCGACAAAAATTATAAAGCTAATATGAATATATCTAAGGCAACTATGGAAAAGATTGGACTTACAAATCGAGAACGCCAAGTAGTGGATTTTATTATACGCGGCATATCGAATCAAGAAATTTCCGAAAAAATGTTCATAAGTATAAATACAGTGAAAATACACGTTTCAAACATTTTTCGAAAAGCCGGTGTTAGAAGCCGAACTGAACTCATAGACAAATTATATAATCTTGAAAAAGAAAGCTAAATATAGCCCTCTGCTTTGCATAAAATCATAGCAGAGGGGGTTTTTTCATGTAATAAGTGAGACATATTTTATTAAAGTGTAAACTATGCGACAAGAAATGTAGAAATATTCTCAAAAAATAGGCTTTTGTTATTATATTATCAAGCATATTCCTTAGCTATAATATAGCCATATCGAGATTGACAAAGAAAAAACATTCATCCACCCTAAAAAAACACAAGGAGGAATCAAATGGGCGACTTAATAAAAACTTCCACTTTTGACCTACCGGTAAAAGAACTACCACTTGGTGGAGGTGTCACTAAAATTCTTACCGCATCACCTGCACCATTATCTTCTAGCACAACACCGCGTGACCACTTAACAGTGTGCTTTCTAGGCCGTGGCGTGAGGTGTGGGGACAGCTTCATTCCTCCTTCCATAAGTTACGAAGAGCTGTTTGACATGTTTGAAGGTGCTGAGAAAAAGAGATATTCCGCAAAGAACACATGGTTTGGCTATAGACTTGAACAAGGTAATTTTCTTCCGCTAGAAGATGTATTTGAAAAGCTTTACGGTGAAAAAGTGTTCAGCATGACTGATGCCGAAAAAGTGATGCCAGATGCAAAAATTACCGTGGCCTCCGGCGGACGAAGCATAGTTCTCAAGCTTTCACAAATGTGTGATGATTATCGGTATTTTTATCCGCTTCTCAGCTCCGAGCAGATACTTGCCGGCATGGATCCTGCCCAAAGCAGGGGTGAATCACTCCAAGTCGGACTCTTACTTACAGAGGCACTGGATGGCTCAAAAAAAGTAGTGTTTGTTATTGGACAGCGAAACTGGAATGACATTAACGAGCCAAGTTTTGTTGAATTCTGTGCAGGAGGAGCTGGTATATCGATTGAAAACTTGCCGCAATCACGCACTAAGCATAACGTAATATTCGTTGGACCCCTTGGCGGAAAACTTGGCGAAAATATTCGCTCGTACACTGGCAGAGGCGCTGAAAATGTTGTAATTAATGCAAAAGCTGGTGAGCTTATACGCTTCAACCTTGATAATGACGATTTTCTAAACAGCTCAAGGATGTATTACAAATTCACTCTTGATAACGAGCCTTGCGGTGAGCCAAGTCCGGAGGATGGCTTTGTGTACAACACCCGCATTCCACTATGGTTTGGCAGTGGTGCTGACTATCCTTCCGGCATTGTTCTTCCAACAGACGGCATTCATAAGAGTCTAAACATCAAAATGCTGGCGCATAGCGACTCATATGACGACTCTGAGATTGATAGTTTTACAATAAGAATCATTTAATTTTGTATACAAAAATAATATGTAGGAAAGGAAAAAGAAGATGTCATATCAACTGATTTTATGCATTATTGCCATCATAGCCGCAATAGTTATTGGCAATGTATGGAAGCTCAACACCGGTATTGTTGCAGCAGTCTTCGCTTTCATTATTGGCACACTCACCATGGGACTAACCGCTGACAAGATTGTCGGCTTCTGGCCTGACAAGATATTCTTCTTCATCATCGCATGCGGTCTATTCTTTGGCTTCGCTGTTGAAAATGGAACCGTAGATGCGCTCGGCAAAAACCTCCTTTATCTAACTAACGGCCGCTCCGCTCTTATCCCTTGGATAATATGGATTATCGGTTTCATCGTAGGTGCAATGGGTGCGGGTGTTGCCTCAATTACTATCATTGGACCGCTTTGCTTCCCTGTTGCTGCCGCAGCCGGCATAAGTCCACTTATGACTGCGACTTCTATTATGTGCGGATGTATAGTTGGATTTAACAATCCGTTTACCGGTCAGATGGGTGTCACCATCATGAATTTAATTTCTGATGCGGCAGGTTACCCAGATGAAGCACCTTTTTGGTCTATGGACGTGTGGATTTCCCGCGTTGTTCTCATGCTTCTCCTAACTGCGGCTGTTTACATTATCACCAAGTCTTATAAAGCCGAAAAAGTCGAAGTTCAGAAACCTGAAAAAATGAGTCCAATCCAAAGAAAAACTATGACACTTCTGCTTACAGCAACTTTTTTCATGGTTGTATCTATGCTTCTTGCTACCGTATTTTCCAACGTTGCATGGCTCAAGGCTGTATCTCGCTTTGCTCAACCACAGGCAATCATGACAATCTGTGCTGTCATAGCAATGCTCATGAATCTTGCAGACACAAATAAAGTGATAAAGTCTTTACCAATGAACACCGCTCTTATGATTGCAGGCTTCACTCTTATGATGGGCGTTGCGCGTGAGGCCGGTCTCGTTGAAAGTGTCGGAGCAGCTCTCGGCTCAGGTGTAATCCCCGGCTGGCTTATGTCCTCCATGTGCTTATTGCTGGGTGGTGTTATGGCTCTTTTCTGCAGCGGTACAGCAGTTGTATTCCCGCTCATGTTCCCACTAATCTCAACTATCGCACAGGCGACCGGTGCCGATCCGCTTGGCATGGTTATTGGTCTAACTGCCGGTTCCGTTGTCTCTTCATTAACTCCATTCACTACCGGCGGCGCACTCGTTATCGCAGGATGTCCGGATGCAGAAGCACAGGAATCTTTGTCAACCTCATTAATCTGGCTATCTGTCATCGCACTAATCGTAACAGCTATTGTGTCTCTAACCGGTTTCTTGAGTATTTTTGACTTCACCTGGTCAATATAAAGTTGTTATTAATAGGGCGCACCTTGCACGCTTTGCAATATGCGCCTTACAGGAAGCAATATAGAAGTGCCGTCCTTTTCGCAGCAAAACAGGCATTACGTAATTGACATATGTAAATCTGATTGTTTGTCATATGGTTCTTAGTCACATCTGTTAATTCATTAATTAAATCTGCATATATTGTGGTAAATCGCTCTAAACCAATATCCTGCCATATGGCTGTAAGCAAAGAGCAATAGGGTTTATAATAAGCTAAAACAAATGTGCGATCTTTATTATAGCCGTATAACAAGTCATCTGTTATTATCTTATGCAAGAGTTGTATTAACATGTCCTGCGTATTGCTAAAGTATCGGTAAAACGAACTTCGATTAACACCGGCAAGGGTTGTTAGTCTTTTAACTCTTATACTGGATAAAGGTACACCTTTGTCGAGCTCATCAATCATTGCTTCATTAAGGCGAGCTACACTCCTCTTATATTTTCTTGAGGAAGACTTTTTTCCCGGAACACATATAATTTCAGGGCTGTAGTACGCATCCCGCCAGTAGTGTGCGACAAGATCAGGCTCAAATCTTCTTGGTGCATTACGCACCGCAAACAGAACACTTAAGTATATTGAGCATACACTTTCTGCTCCATAATTTCTTGTCAAGCTTTTAGCGTTGATTATTTCTACCAGTTCAAGTAAAAGCCAAGATATAAGATTTTGATCACTGATAATTTGTATGTATGAAGATAACCCAACCAGGCTTGCTACAAGTCTCAAAATAATATCCGTATCATCTTTTTTTTCAAATTCCGTTAACAACATCGTTCTAATTTGATAACGTAAAAGTTCGTCTTTTGATTTAAAATACTTATAGAAACATGACCGTGATAGAAAGGCTGTATTGCATATTTCACTGATATTTATTTTTTCATAAGGTTTCCGCTTCATAAGTGTCAACAAAGCGCTGGCAAAAAACCTGTTTGCTTTTTCTTTTTGCATATATCTACTCTAATCTAATATCTAAATATTTAATCTAACAGGGGGTATTAAAATGACTTGGAAAATCCACGACCTTCACGATGCACTATTCGGTGTCGACAGCCGTAAACAGGCTGGTGAAATACTAAAAAAACTTGGCGGTACAAAAGCTTTGCTTGTGTGTGGCCCGAATATTAACTCGCTTGGTTATCCCGAAGAGTTAATTGAAATTTTAAAAGATTCAGGCATTGAAACCGTTCTTTATGTTAAAGAAGAGGGCGAGCCTACAGGCGATATGGTAAACAAAGGTGTTGAGATAGCGCGTACCAAAAACATAGATGCTATTGTAGGGCTAGGCGGCGGTTCTACTATGGATACCGCAAAAATGATAGGCAAGGTGCTTGCAAACGATGCCAAGCGCGCTGAGGATCTTCTCGGCGGTTATACCGCACTCAACGTGGGAACGAAGGTATTTTCACCCGTTCTATTGCTTTCGACCACCGCCGGTACAGGTTCTGAAGTCAGCTGGGGACTTATGTGCGAAAACACGGATACCCTCAAAAAAACCTTCAGCGTCCATCCTGCTACATATGCAATTCTTGACCCTCTTTATTATACCACTCAACCCAAAGAAATTATAGCTACTTGCGGCATGGATTCACTGGCCCATTCGCTTGAGAGTCTGTGCAACAGTGTTGCAATGCCACATCCTTTGGCAGATATGTATTGCCGCGAGGGCATAATAGCTTCTTGTAAAGCCTTGCTAGATAATTATAACAATCCCACCGATATAGAGGCCTGTTCTCAAATGGCATATGCGGCCATGATTGGAGGAGCCGCAATTACTCTTCGAAAGACAAACCTAGGACATGCAGTTTCAAATCAGCTCGTTGACTACTATCACTTTTCTCACGGTGTAGCAGTTTCTGTTGGGCTTATGGCACAGCTTATGTACAATATAGAGAAAGACACTGTTTCTTCATCCCTTATAGCTCCATGCATGAACATTGAATTCCCTAAGGATACTGATTTGAAAATTGTCGGTCAAAAAATATATGACAAGGTTTTCAATATGCAGAAGATTATGGGCATTAAGAACATGAAAGAACTCGGTGTTCCGGAGGATTTCTGTGATACCATAGCAGAGAACGTATCGAAGGACAAAAAGTGGGCTATCGTACCCAATCCACCCGATTTTGATTACCTGCGTGTAGTTCTACATAAAATCTGGAATGCTTAATGTGTCAATCGGCGGGGAAACCCGCCGATTCCCACTTAATAAAAGAATAGGAGATAAAAATGAACTGGTCAATACACAATATTCATGACGGTGCATTCGGGATGGGTTGCAGAAACAAAGTTGCTGATTATTTATGTGAGTTTAATGCACGAAAGACTGTCCTCATCTATGATTGTGCAATGTTTGAGCTCGGATATCTTAGCGAAATGGAGGATATTATCGCATCGTCCGGTGCGCATTGTTACTCGTACCAGGCAAATGACGAGGAACCTACATCAACAGGTGTAGACTCTTTCGTTAATTTTTGTCGTGCGAAGTGTGCAGACTCCATAGTTGCCCTAGGCGGCGGCTCTACAATGGACACGGCAAAACTTGCCGGTAAAGTCCTTGCAAATGGCGGTAGCGTATTGGACTATATAGACAACGCATATGCGAATCTTACCGTCGGAAACAGGATTTTTGAGCCAATTATTTGTGTTCCTACAACAGCAGGCACAGGTTCAGAATCGTGTTGGGGCATTATGTGCCTTAACGAGACCACAGGAATAAAAACCTATACAAGACACCCGGTTACTCGCGCTGTTGTTGATCCTTATTACTGCATGAAACTGCCCGCATATATCACTGCCTATACCGGAATGGATGCACTGGGTCAGTGTGCTGAATGCCTTGTAAACACATACTCAATGCCAAATCTTATGGCCGGTATTCTCAGTCGCGAGGGGCTTGCGATATCAATTGAGTATCTGCCTAAAGCTGTACATAATCCAGACAATGAAAAGGCGAGAGAGATGATGAGCTGGGCAGCCATGCTAAGCGGTTATGCCATAACTCTGCGAAAGACAAGTTCCGGTCATGCAATTGCAAATCAAATTTCGGATAATTACAATTTGCCGCACGGTGTAGGTGTTAGCTGTGGAATGGCTGCACTTGCGCGCTACAATATTGCCGGTGATCCTGAAACAACACGCATATGGGCACCATATTTTGGCGTTGAACTCTCTGCATATTCAAATATGCAATTAGCCGGTGAAGAAGTTTTAAAAAGACTCGATGCTCTTCAGAAAGATATTGGCATGAAAAACATGAGAGAGCTCGGAATACCGAAAGACTTCTGTGACTATGCCGCCGACATGATATCAAAAGATAGAAAATGGACAATTGTTCCTAAAGCACCTGACTTTGAACTGTTAAGACAATGTTTGCATGAATCTTGGGATTACTGAGAATATCACTATAATATATAAATAACCGCAAGTCTAAATTTTTGAATTTCAGATTTGCGGTATTTTCTTACTTTATATAACTTACTGAAATAATCAGAATGGGAATACAATTGGGATCCAAATCGAAATCACAACATACATTATCAGTGTGAGCAATAAAGTATACTTTGCATAGTCGTTAAACTCATATCCACCTGAAAACGAAATACCGATACAAGCGCCAGCTATTGGGGTCATCCATGCGAAGCTCGCGCCCATGATAAGCGCCATGGTTATCGGCAATGGGCTGTAGCCAAGTGATACGACTATAGGAATAACCGCTGCGCCAAGCAACAGAACAACGGTAGAGTTACCCATAAACTGGCTCATCAGATTTGACACGACGAGAACGACGACAAGAATTGTCATTGGAGAGACACTATCTCCGAACAACGAGATAAACGCATTTGAAATGAGGTCGCAGAATCCGCTCTCCTTCAGTGCCGCGGCAAGGCCAAGGGTACAGGCAAGACGAATAACAACATCCCAGTCTATCTTAGGTAGAGCATGTTTGAGATTAACTACTCGAAACAGAACACAAAGCATAGCAGCAACGCTGGCAGAAAGCCCAAGGGGAAGATCTGTGAATAGAAACAGGCAAATCATTACAAGAAGTATACATCCCATAATGATGCATCTCCTACGACTTATGACTGGTTTTTCATCATCGACACAGGCAAACTTTCTTATAGCCTCATGCTCAGCATCACGACGCTCAGGCTTATTCCAAATACGGTTTCCGAGATTGTATCCGATTGTTAGAATGTATACTATGATTAGAATCAGTACCGGAAAACTAGCAATCGTGAAGTCTGTCATTGAAAAGGAATACTCTGTGTATTCAGTCAGAACAGATTGCCCTGTTAAATTAACAGTGCATCCAATCATTAAGCATGCGCCACCGACCATAGCTGCAATAGATGCCGGCATTACAAAATTCATAAAGTTCATTTTGCGTTTGGAGGCAGAAACCGCAGATGCAATGACAGGCAGGAAGACAGCGACAGTAGTAGTATTATCCATAAATGCCGACATTATTGCAATTGAAACAACTATAAAGAAAAGAAATCTCTTTTCTCTTCCTTTTGAGAGCTTAAAACATGTCTGGCCTATAAGCGTTGCAAGTCCGGATTCAAGCATGGCCTGCCCCACAATAAGCACGCCCAAGAGCATAATTATTATGTTATTTGAAAATCCGGAAAAACAAGTCTTGTATGACGCAGCACCTGTCAACGCAAAAAGAGTGACAGATATTATAGCTGTAGCTGTAGCAGGTATCCACTGAGTAACAAAAAGCACAAGTGTTATAAAAAGGATAATAGATCCAATAACAGCTGACGACATCATAAACAAATTCCCCTCCCTATGTTTATTTTTCATAAATATAAACAATTTTACATTACAAATTGACAATTAAATTATAAAAAACTATTTCCTAAAAAAATATAGCACTTTGGTTATATTTTAACAAAGTCTGCTCATTTAAATATAGTATTTTTCTTGCTGTAATCAGTTTAAAAAATGTGGATTGAGAGCAGAAAATAAGTTGCGGTTTTTAATTGCTAAGAGATTGCTGAAATCACTTATCGAATGGACGCACTAGAGGACGATTTTCATCAAATTTTTGGTGGCATCACAGGTCTACTATCCCATGTTGCCTTTTGGAACATGGGTTTTATTGACTCTTTAGGGACAATAATAGCCCCACGGCCTAAGTTTAAATTGGATCGTGGGGTAAGTTCTCTCTTGTCTTGTATAAGAATGGAAGCTCTATATTAATATTCTTTTGCTTTAACAATAGCAACACCAATATTTTGTGACACAGTTAAAATAAGAATCGTGATAACGAAGATTACTCCCGCAATTAGGTAAGCATGGAATCGATTAATTGTTTGCACTAGGCTGACCAATCCGATAACTAATCTACCTAAAATCCGTGATAATGCAAATATAATAAAATTAGTCGCCACAATAGCAATTCCGACTTTTTCTTCATCGAATTTAAGAATAAAGGGGATTTGTATCGAACTGAAGATAATCGTTACTGCAAAAGACACCGCTCCCACCATCAAGGCAAGATTCCAGTTCTTATATTCATGGTAAAAAAGAATGATACCAGAAATTAATGCCAATGTGGCGAATAAATTAGTTAAGACATATTTGCTTGCCACATAAACCTTTCGGGATATGGGTGTTGCAAATGCAAACTT